>Ga0208643_1000774_pt1 | contig 19821 bp, 26 predicted proteins | sample VirMetDEL_Nov_12_FD_184516 | JGI IMG/M metagenome (GOLD analysis project Ga0208643, IMG submission 184516) | Aqueous microbial communities from the Delaware River and Bay under freshwater to marine salinity gradient to study organic matter... | ecosystem: Environmental > Aquatic > Marine >... | reverse complement strand
TTTTATAGGTGGGTACTTCGCCCTTGTATTTATGCTGTTTAGTGGCGAGGTAAAGATAACCGAAGATATTAGAGATATGTCTAATATCTTGTTAGGCGTCCTCACTGCCAGCATCCCATCAATCATGCAGTTTTGGTTCGGGTCAAGCTCTGGCAGTAAGGATAAGTCAGCATACATGGGGAATGGTAAATGATACTAATAAAAGCTAAGCCTCGGGGATGTGACGACTATGGCTGTGGTCATTTCGGAGCATCGCGAGGAAAGCGCGTACATAAAGGTGTTGACTACTGTACAGAAGTGGGCGATGAAATATGTGCAAACGTTACAGGCAGGGTAAGCAAGCTAGGGTACACGTATAGCGATGATTTAAGCTATCGTTATGTAGAGATAACGGATGCTAAGTCTAATAGACATAGATTTTACTATGTAAGTCCGTCGGTGAGAGTTGGCGATATTGTTAATGTGGGCGAAACAGTAGGATGCGCTCAGGACATAGCCGGACGATACACAAAAAACGGCATTATGAAAAATCACGTGCACTATGAGATAATAGATAAAAATGGTGAGTACGTTAATCCGGAGGCGGGGAATTGAGCACTGTAGAGTCCAAAAGGAATGAATCAACAACGCCGCTAGGGGCCGGGGAGACATATACTGGCGAATGGGAAATGTCTCCAAGAGCTATGGTTTTGGTGCAATCAAAATCTGATGTTGCTGGAACTTTGTTTTTTGATTTTTCGATAGATGGTGTCAACTCAGACTCGACGTTCCCTGTGGCCGGGATAGTTGTCTCTGCTAATATTCCTGTCGTTCAGCCTGCGGCGGTTGGCGGTAGGTTTTTTCGGGTTAGATATATTAACGGACCTGACGCGCAGACATTTTTTAGGCTTGGATCTTATTATAGCAATTACTCAAATTTTTATTCTCCACTAAATCAAGGCTATGGTCTACAGTCTCCAGCAATACTGGCTCGTACACAATGGCCGTGGCTTGATGTAGCCCGCGGGCTAGCTGGCGGAATAACGTCTATTAAAAAGTTTGGTCGAAATAAAGCGGTTGGCGATACTTATGCCCCGGTCGCGATAGGAGGAAACTACAGGACTCCGCAGTCTGCTGGCGCTACAGCACTTAGAGTAAAGGCTGGCGGCAACGCTAACGACACAGCGGCAGGCAGTGGAGCCAGGGCTATAACATTAACCGGCACTGACGAAAATTGGCAGCCGATTAGCGAGACTATAGCTACGGCGGGAGCGTCTGCGTCCGCGTCGACAACCGCAACTTTTACTAGATTAAATATTATAGATGTCGAGGAGTCCGGCACATACTCATCGGCATTGGGTGGCTCGCACGCGGGAGAGATAACAGTAGAAAACGCAGCAGGTACGGAAGACTGGGGAGAGATAGCATTAAACGGATTTGCCAAGGGCGGATCAGAAATAGGCGCGTACACTATCCCCGCTGGATTCACTGGCCACGTGAAGCTCAGAGATTTGTCTGTGGATTCAGGGAAAACCGTGGATGTTATTTTCTTTAGTCGAGCAAATGCCGACGAGCTAGCAGCACCTTATTCCGCGATGAGAGCGAGATCTGTCACAACAGGAATCATTGGTGGGAACGTACAGAGCTTTGGAGAGACAGACGTGCCATTTGGGCCATTTGAAGGCCCGACAGATATAGGTTTCATGGCTAAAAAAACGGTATCAGGTGGCGCTGCTGCAACTGTCGCGGTAGAGTTCGAGATAATATTGATAGAGGACTTGTAGTGTTTTTTGCGGGTTTTATTTATAAGGCATATAATCGCAGCATATGACAACGATCAAAAGACAGTTTAACGACTTCGCCACTTACTCGCTTAAAGATAAAACAGCTGTGAGTGTGCGCGACGGCGTTTTAGAATACCTTGGTGTGGAGCTAGGTCTCGAGCCAAAGGACAAAGTTTTTACCGTCTACAGATCGCCTGCCACGATTGCAAACGCCGCTTATTCAATGGCAGGTATTCCGCTAACAGATGAGCATGTAAGTCTAGATATGCCAGCGCCAGATACGGGTAGCGCGGTTATAGACTCGGTGGTTATCGATCAATTAGACGAGTACACAAGCTCAAAGCTTGCGGTCAAAAATAAGTTAAAAATATCTGACGCAATCAGCGCAGTGCTTGAGCAAAAGAATCAGTTATCACTAGGTTACTTCGCTAATCTAGTTGAACATTCAAAATGGGATTATGAGCAAGTAGACATAGTTCCCCACCATTTAGCCGCTGTTGAGTCGGGTCGCTGTGGCCCACTTTGCAGTTTTATTGATCGTAAACCCACAGGAAATATTATGAAATTGAATAAAGCGTTCACCGACGCCGAGGGCGCAGCAAGCTTAGAGCAGATCGTTGAGATCGCTATGGGTTTGCCCGAGGCAATGAAAAAGGTTCCCATTGATAAGCTGCAAGAGTTAATGCCAGCGATGCAAGAGATTATGACTTACGCCAAAGCTGAAGGTGCACTACCTGAAGAAGAATCTGAAGTTGAATCTATGGATGAGGATAAGCCAGAAGACGAAATAAAAGATATGGAATCCGAGGATAAGCCCATGAAAGACGAAGAAGCAAAAGAGGACGAAAAGAAATTTTCTGATGCTGATGTTCAATCTTTAGTTAAGAAAGAAGCTAAAAAGTTTGCTGATGCGGAAGTTAAAAAATATGCGTCTGTAGTAAATAAAGCTAAAAATTTCTTAGACTCTGATTATGATTATTCTGAAAAAGCATCCTCAGAGATTATGCGCGACGCTTTAGCCACGCAATCAACTGACAAGTTCGAAGATAACGAGCTTGATATCGCATTCAAACTTTTGCGTAAATCAGATGTAAATTATTCACAGTTTGGTGACTCTAAAAGCGCTAGCGCTCTTGAGCAACGAATTCAAAACGACCTGGAGGCATAACAATGTCATTTAATAGCACTGTCTTACAAGACAACCTTGACTTGCCAGCCGGTGAGTTTATTTCAGCATCACCCTACAACGTTAGCGCGTACGAAGTTTTTGAAGATGGCTTAGTTGAAGGCCGTTTTTGTAAATTTGATACCGGCTCTATCGATAACATGGACGCTTCTGCAACTCCTGTTGTGGCTGGCATCGTTCGACGCAAAGTTACTGGCGAGATCGGTACAGGCGTATACAGCACAAGCGGCCAAGCGATTGATCAAGTAGCTGAAGTTATCAACTTCGGATTTGCTACTGTTACCGTTACCGACGCGGCTACACCAGCAAAATACGATGCTGTGCAGTTCGTTAACGCCGCTACCGCCGATGCAGGCAAGGCTACAGATGCAGCTGTCGCGGCTGGAATTGTAAACGCTGGCGACGTTGTTTTTTGGGAACAAAAAGCAGCTAACGTTTGGTTAGTCCGAATTAATAAATACCTTTAAGGGGATAACATGAAAAAGATCGAAACAGTAAAGTCCCTTTATGGGATCAAATCATTCGAAGATGCAGCTGGGTTTGCCAAGAAGCATTTTAAAGATGCGGGCGGCATTATCCTTGCGCGAAATTTAGAGCACGTTAGTTCTGAAATCTTTACGCAAGAATTTGCAGGTTTAACATTTTTACAAAGCGGTATTACAGTTAACAACGAAGGCGGTCACTCTACCTCAATTCGCAAAATTAAACTTGCGACAGAAGGCGGTTTCCGCGAGTCTGGCAGCAATACCAACACTACCGGCAAGATCACAATTTCAGGCGAAGATGATACTATTCCAGTGTTTACAATGGAAGGTGAGTCGGATTGGTCGGAAGTTGAATTAAAGCAAGCTGAGTTAGAAAACATTAACTTGCCTAGTCGATACTTTGAAGGTCATGCCGAATTATACAATCGCAAGATTGATGATTTGGGGTTCTTGGGCCAAGTGCGTACAGACGGTACACAGAAAACAACCGGCTTATTAAACTACGCTGGATTTACTTCTGGTGCAGCAGCCGGCACAGCTCAAGCATTAACAGGGGCGCAGCTTTATGATGAAATCGCTACTCTTCTTACTGAGCAATGGGCTGGTGTACTTAACGTTGACACTTATAAAGCTGATCGCGTTGTTATGCCTGACGACGTTTATAATGTGTGTGCTTCTAAGATCCTTAATTCTGCCGGATCTGAAATGAGCGTTTTGAAAGCGTTGCAGTCTAACTTCCCAACCGTGACTTTTGGTTTAACCACTAAAGCTAACAGCGTTGGCGGTAACTCGATAACTATCGCGTTTAGCTCAAATCGTAGAGCTATGCAGTTCCGTTTACCGGTTCCATTAAACGTTTCAAGTGTTGATCAGCGTGGCTTTAAATACTATGTTGAATCTTACTTCGGCGTAGCTGGTCTTGATGTTATTGAAGATGGATCAGGACAGATCTTAACTGGACTATAATTTATATTGCCAAGGATGGCATTTAATTTGAGGGTTATTTGATGAGCTACAAGAAATCAAAAAGTTCTGACGTTGAAAAAAAGACGGAAGAAGTAAAGAAAGAAGAGCCTGTAAAAGCTGAAACTAAAAAGAAAAACGTTTTAAAAAACGTATCTAAACAGCATCATAGAGTTTACGGCCACATTGTAAAGCCTGGCGGTATTTACGAAGTTTCTGATTCTGATTTAAAGCAAGAGACTGCAACCAAGCGCGCAGACAATGCCGTTAAACAAGGTTATCTAGAGCGCTTATAAGTGGCTCTTATTGACGATTTCAAAGCGCGCTTTACTGAGTTCACAGAAGCGCAAGCCGATACATACATCCCAATACTCGAATCTGTGTGGCCATGCTATTACGGCGGCGAGTATGAAGGGTGCGGTGTTGAGATCGTATTAAATCTCGTTGCGCATTTGCTTGTTGCGGAAGTATCAAGCGGTAGCAGTACGGTTAAATCTACACAATCGCAGTCTGTAGGTAATGTAAGCGTCTCGTATGCTAATAGTATGGCGTCCGATAGCCTACGGACGGACTGGCTCCGATCCACTAAATACGGCCAACGTTACTTAATGTTAACGCGCTCGCGTCAAGGTGGAGTTTTTGTCTAGTGAATGTTACACCGGAGCAAATGCTAAAGCTTGTCGGCAGTTATGCTAAAAACATAAAAGAGGCTAGCAAGTCTTATGTTGCCGTTGGCTTGCCCTCCGAAAAGGTAGGCGGCAAAGTTTACGGCGATGGCATGACAGTTATCCGCGTTGGCGCTATTCACGAGTATGGTCTCGGTCACAATCCTAGACGATCATTTCTAAATATTCCTTTCACAACAAAAAGCAAAACGATTTCAAAAGTGATAGGTAATCAGTTTAATGATGTTCTATTGATGAAAAGCGACGCTAAAAAAGCCCTTGGAATTATCGGTATAGCTGCAACAAACATTGCTAAAGGCGCTTTCACTACGCGCGGTTATGGCGTATGGCCTGACATTAAGCAAGGAACAAAAAATGCCAAGGGGAGTTCGCAGCCGCTTACAGATACCGGCATTCTTAAAGGATCAATAACATTTGTGGTTAGGAGCTAGCTTGATAATTAAATTCTATTTTTTAGGTTGGTTATATTGGGTGGTTTATGCTCCCTGATATGTCTAGCGTTCTAGTTGCTTTTGAGCGGCCTGTTACTATAAAAACCGTAACTGTAACCACTGTCGATTTTGTCGAGGTTGAGTCCATAGCTGGCCGCACTCAAGATTGCGTAGTACAGGTGGCGGATAAAGAAAAGCTAAATAGCGAGACCATAGATTGGTCTCTAGAATACTTAATGGTTCATAGCTCAAGTGCTATAGAGCAAGGCGAATACATAGAGTTTAATGGATCTGATTATAAAATAATCCAGCGGGGGCCATGGAATGGATACGGCTATACAGAAGTTATGGCAGAAGAGACAAAGCGCCCATTATTAGTGGTTAACGCATGAATCCAGTTTTAAAAAAGGTTGCTTTGTTTGTGCGTGATTTACTTGTTTATAACGAACAGCTAATAAAAATAGGTCGTCAAAACTCGACTATAACTGATTTTGATATAGGTTATATCGGAGTTGACACCCTTGGCCAATCTTTACGATTAGCCACTGGCGAGAAGTACGACGGCGTAACAGAGGTTATGACGCACTCACAAAAGTGGAGCGCTCCTATAGTGCTTTCATTCTACGGTGACGGCGCATGGGATAGAGCGTCTAGCTTTGGGATGCTTATAAAGTCACAGGCGGCTTATGAGCTTCAGCAAACCCTAGAAATAGGTATTTACCAGATAAGCAACTTAACAGATGTCAAAATACTAACCGGTCAAGAGTTTGGTGAACGCGTCGAGATTAACTTTAACGTACATTATGCGGTTTCTATTGATGTTGATATACTACGCATAGAAACAGCACAACTAGACATTATATCCGAACAGGGTCAGGAGTTTACGCAATGAGCGCAAGCATCACGAACGTTATTAACGTTTCTTTATTAGAGGGCGGCTCATTAGCGGCCCGCGACAATTTTAATGTCGTCTCAATCATTACAAGCCAGCAAGATGGCCCTTTGTCATCTGCCAATCGCTACGAAATATACCGCGATTCTGCTTCAGTTGCAAGCGACTTTGGCACCTCTTCTGCAATGTATGGTCACGCTACCGCATTTTTTGGCACCTCACCGAACCCTGTAAACGCTGGCGGCTATCTTATCGCTGGCTATTGGCGCGGCGTTGATGAAGATGTTGCGGCTACTAGCGCGGTATTGACAGGCGCGCAACTGTCAGAAGCTAACGTAATTGGTCAGCTACAAGCTATCAGCGACGGATCATTTGATATTGATGTTGACGGCGTCACCGAAGCAATTACCGGCCTTGACTTTCAATCCGCGCTTACGCTTGATGATGTTGTTACATTGTTGAATGCTGAGCTCGCTGGCGCAACCGCTACAGAGTCGGATCAAAAACTAATTATTACTAGCGACACAACCGGCGTTACTAGCCTTATTACATTGCCAGTGGCTGGTGCCTCGGGTACGTTTGTTGGCGAAATACTAGGCTTGTCATCCGGTACGGGCGCGGCAGCGGTGCAAGGTGCGGCAGCGGTTACACTAACGGCCGAAACTAAGGTGGCGGCTGTTACAGAATTGAAGAGCCAAACAAACTTTAAAGGCGGCGTATTCATTGACAACCCTACGGATATTGAATCTAAAGCGTTGGCAGAATGGGCGCAAGCTAACGATACACTTTTATATGATGTGTTTAGCGACACTGCTAACTTAACGATCGACCCGGCGAATGTGGTTTGGGACATTAAACTTTCAAGTTTAACCAATTATCGTATGCTATTTAGTTCTGCCAACAACCGCAAAATAGCGTCTAGCTACATGGCTCGCGCGCATACTGTTAACTTTAACGGTGAAAATACAGCGCTAACCATGCACTTGAAAGAATTAAGTGTTGCGGCTGAGGACTATACAGAGACACAAATTACAGCAGCTAAGAACGTTGGTTTAGATATCTATACAACTATCAAGTTAACGCCGTGTATTTTAACCAGTGGCGCAAATGACTTTGTGGATAATCGTTACAACTTGCTAGCGTTTGTTGATGCAGTTCAGACCGATATGTACAACCTATTAAAAACAACCGCGACAAAAATACCTCAAACAATTCGCGGCGTTAATCAGTTGATCGACCAAGCGGAAAAAACCACTCGCAACTTTGTTACAGCTGGTGTATTTGCACCTGGCACTTGGTCTAGCCCTGACTTTTTCGGCGACCTAGACACATTTAACCGCAATGTTCTTGATAATGGTTTTTACTGGAAAGCTGGAAGTTTAGCGGATCAACCGCAAGTCGATCGCGAGTTAAGAAAATCGCCAGTTTTGCAAGGTGCCGTTAAGCTTGCCGGTGCGGTTCATTCGGTTGATATTATTATTAATCTAAACAAATAAGGTGACGTAAATGTCAGTAGTTACACTAGCAGCGGATAGTACCACGCTCATCTTAAATGGTACTGCTATCAATGATTTGGCCGAGGGTGATACGATGGTATTGGCTCCTGTCAACCCTGCCACAAGTCACGTTAACGCGATTAATGGCGGCGTAACAATCAACGAGCGCTCAGATAAGGGAGTTTATGATCTTACTGTTCGCGTTCATAAAATGTCGGATAGCGATGTGTTTTTGAATAACGTGCTTAGGTCTTCCCCTCCTTCTATTTTAAATGGTAGCGCGAAAGAAGATTATAACCGTGATGGTGCAGATCTAACAGAAAGCTGGTTATTAGAAAGTGGCTCTATCACTACTCAACCAACAAATACTAAGTCGAGCACAGACGGCAACGCACTGTCTGAATATGTAATACGATTTAGAAGCGCATCAAGAAACCTATAATAATACAATCCAAGGGTGAACGATAATGAGCAAAGAAGTAAGCGAAGAAATTAACGCCGCCAAGGATATGGCCCGCGCAATTTATGAGGATAAATGCGCAGAAATAAACGGACGTGAATATAAAATCACAAATATGAATCACGCCAAGCGGCGAAAAGTGTTTGCTTATTTTACTCACATCCAAGAATCATTAAGCCGTGGCGATCTTTGGTTTTTAGAAACTAAAGATTGGCAAGATGTAGAGCAAACTATCTCAAGTATTGTTACTATTGACGATAGCTTGTTAAGCAAAAAACAGGGCCATTGGGACGAGTTTCCAGAAGATTACATTCTATTTATTCAATCCATGCTACCGGCGATTAGCTACCCTTTTTTAAAAGGTCTCGGTGGAAACTAAAGGTTTTTGCGCCTTCTGTCGAGAACGATTTTATAGCGCACACAAACGTAAACGATGAAGACATGGCAGTCTTTTATCTAGCCAAACAGGGTTACGGATCTGTAAACGATATAAAGGAATGGGATACCACGCAATTTTTAGACGCTATCGAATACGAATCAATTAACAATGCGATAGAACGTTATACACATCATAAAGCTGAGCAGAAATAGTTCACCCTCTTGCCCGCTTGTCGGGCTTTTTTATACGAGCAAACAATGGCAGTAGTTACAGAACTTATAACTAAATTCGGATTTCAGGGGTCTACACAACCACTTGAAAAATATAATTTAGGGCTTGGAAAAAGTGTTGCTATGCTCGCTGGCATGGCCGTTGCCGCCGCTGCTACCGGTGCCGCAATAGCTAAGTGGACAACTAGCGTATTAGCGGCCGAGCAACCGTTAATTAACCTATCGTCTCAAACAGGCGTAGCTATTGAGCGAATACAAGAGCTGCAATATATAGCAAGTATAAGCAACTCATCAACCGAGGCGCTAGGGTCTTCGCTCGTAAATCTATCAAAGAAGATTGGCGAAGCCGGACAGAAAGGAAGTGAGGAATTTTCACGCCTAGGGATTAGTGTTCGAGATTCAAACGGGAGAATAAAATCAACGGATAGAATTTTATCAGAAGTCGGGAACAGTTTTAAGCGCTTAGGCCTGTCGATGAATGAGCAACAGTATTTTGCTGATGCTCTTGGTATTGATACAACTTTACTTAATATGCTTTCACGAACCGGAAAGGAAATGAGCGAGCTATCTATGCGCGCTCGTGACTTAGGTATTCTAACGAAAGAGCAAACAAGCGACGCTATGGAGTATAACGACACACTGACCACTATGCGCTTCGCAATGGATGGTGTGCGTAGATTGGTCGCCGTTGGTTTAGCCCCTGAATTTAAAAGAATGGCCGAAAGCTTTACAGAGCTTTTGATTAAAAATAAAGATTGGATAGTTGGCGGGATTAAAGCGGCGGTTGGGGTGCTTGGCGATTTTCTTGCCATGCTTGGCCGTGTGTGGCCGGTGATTGCCGCTGGCGCAGGGTTATTTGTTGCGCTTAAAGTTGCAACGCTTGGATGGGCTGGAGCCATAGGTTTAATACTATCTCCGTTCGTTTTGGCGACAGCGGCAATAGCGGCTGCATTGATAATTGTGGATGATTTAATAGTAGCGTTTCAAGGCGGAAAATCTGTTATTGCTGACTTCTTTCAAGAGTTTTTCGGGGTTGATATTGTTGGAGCAATAAAAAATATTTGGTCATCGTTTACGGATCAGTTGTCAAAGTCATTGTCTTTGGCTCGCGATATGTTTAATGGGTTTTTCGACTGGATAAAAAACGCCTTTAAAGACCTTGTTCCAGAATGGGTTTTAAATATAGCAGGAATTAATGCAGCGGACAGCTCTATGGCTCCTGGTGGTACGAACAGCCAGGGTAGTGTTAGTAATAACAATGTCACACAAAACATCAGCATGGAAATAAGAAGCACCGACCCAGAGCGAGCGGGGGTAGTTGTTAACGACAAACTACAAGAACAAATGACAGACGCACAGTATCAAAGTAAGCGGGGCGGGATGTAATGGCAGTTATTAGAGATTATTTAAACGGCCAATTTAGGGATAACTCTAGTGCTGATGAGGTTGGTATAGGCGGGTTTTCTACAATGTCAACCGTTAGCGAGCGGGTTATAAGGACGCGTGACGTGCCAACAACTTATCTCGAAGATGGATCACACCTTAACGACCACATTATAATCAACCCTCTTAACTTATCTATTGAGGGAGTTGTGGGTAATTCTTTTATGCTGCCGTCGGTTGCATTCGAGGCTATCACAGACGCGTCTGCTACGCTTGGCACAATAACACAGTATGCACAACCAAGGACCAGTACGGAGTCGTCAAGCCTTGCCGCTCTAGGTGCTGATGTTTTTACAGCAATTAGCGCAGCCGACAGCATTATTAATTCGGGGCAGCGTTTTGCGTCTAGAGTTGGCTTTTTGGGTGCTGAGGGTAAATCCAATATAGAAAAGTTTATTGACGCTATGGAAGGGGTAATGAATAGCGATAGTTTGATAGAGATTAGTGCACCGCTCAGAACATACAGAAACATGGCTATAACCTCGCTTGATTACGATAGGGACAACACAACAAACAGCCTAAATTTTAGAATTGAAGCGCAGCAGTTTAGATTTTCAGAAACTGCATTTTCAGAGATTATAGCGGCCAAAAATCCGGCCACCGCCAACAATGGACAGCAGGATGGTCAGGCAGATAAGGGGCCTCAAGATGGTGAGGGGCAAACTGAATCTTTTCTTAGCTCGCAACTAAACAGGTTAGGGTTATGATTAAAATACAAAACTTAACAGACGAGCCAATACAGCAGCATATTGTTATTTTTAATCGTTCTGAGATAACCTTAACGATTAGGTTTTATCCAAAAACGACACTGTGGACATTTGACGCAACCTACAATAATAAGTCAGTGTACGGCTTAAAATTATCGGTAGGTGTGTTGCACATGCTAAGCCAGAACCAGCCGTTCGACTTCATTGTAACTGATAACTCAGGGTCCGGTATTGATCCATTTAGACGTGATGATTTTTCCAGTAACCGATGCACGCTATACATGCTTGAAGCGGCCGACATGGTACAGATTAGAAATGGAGCAGAGGTGCCACTTGCAGGAAATTAAACGAAACAAGCGTGATTATATTCTGACTATACAGGCGCGCGGCGGTGAAATAACCGTTCGGCCGCCTATCAGGATTAATTTTCAGGTTGACAAATCCGACGAAGGCCAGCTGAACAAGGCGCAGATAACTATTTATAATCTATCTGAGCGCAATAGGCTTGCATTAGTTAAAGACTCAGAAGAACAAAAAACAATACCCGTTAATTTATCCGTTGGTTATGATGGGAGATTCGAAACAATCTACAAAGGCACTATATTAACCGGTGCTAATCAGCGGCGCGGAGCAGATATTATAACGTCCATATCAGGGCTTGACGGTGGAGCAGATGGCTTGTTCAGTTTTACTAATAGGACAGTAGAAGGCGGCGAGCGCGCGGTGGATGCTTGTCTTGCTGATATGCCTAACACTACAACCGGCAAAATAAACACTAGGCCTGTGCTGAGCAGGCCAAAAGTGTTGGTTGGAAATTCTCTGAAGTTAATAGAGGAAACTATAGGTGAAGATGAAACGTGGTTTATTGATAACGAGCAACTATTTATTATAAAAGATAATGAGACTGTAAGTAATTTTATTCCCGTTGTTTCGGCTGCCACCGGCTTGATAAGCACGCCTACCCGTGAATTTAGCAAAGTAACATTTGAAACAAAAATAAACCCAGCTATTAAGCTTGGTGGTAGAGTTAATCTTGTTAGCACAACAGCGCCATATCTTAACGGAATATATAAAATACGTACTATGAGCTACTCGGGCGACAATTTTGGAGATTCATGGAATCAAGTCTGTACTGGCATGATAATCAAAGATGCTGTGGTAATATGAACGAGAAAAAGCAATTAATAGACACTATCGACATAGCTATTTTTAACGCGCTAGCGAACACGCACACGTCCACTATAGCTAAAGTGGTTGCTGTTAACACTACCACAATAGACGTTAAGCCTGTTATTAATCGCGCGGTCGATGGTCTTAGTCTTGAGTTAACCACTTTCACAAAGGTGCCACCGTTATTTATGCAGGGCGGTTCTAGTTATACAGCGCACCCTATAGCCGTTGGTGATTACTGTTTATTAATATTGACAGAAAGATGTTTTGACCGGTGGTATGAAGGCGAAGACTTTAGGCGGCCAGCTGAGCTAAGGATGCACGATTACAGCGATGGTATAGCGATAGTTGGGGTAAATAACCGAGCTGGCGCAATAACAATACCTAGCGTAATACAGCAAACCGGCGACACTAATCAAGACGGAAATTATACCCATCAAGGTACCCGTGTGCATACCGGCGACTACACGATAACAGGCGCTATTAATCACACCGGTGATCACGAACAAACAGGCAGCATGACGCGCACGGGTACGCGCACACAGACAGGTAACGACACTGTAACCGGCAGTGGAGCCTATAGCGGAAACTTATCAGCTGGTAGTTTTTCTGGTCCAGGCGGTGGATCTGTAACTACCTCAGTGCCAATTGAGTCAACAGCGGACATAGACGCGGATTCATTCACTGTACAGGGTAACGCTGGCGCATCAGGTACGTTTACTACGGCAGATGCCAAAACGGTTACAGTAATTAACGGCATAATCACGAGTATAGTGTAATGACAACAAGATCAATAACTGGTGGCGGCGACTGGACTTTTGGAAAGGGTAAAGCCGACTACGTGTCAAGTAGCAAAGAAATCAGACAAAACGTAGTGACGCGACTCAGGTCATTTAAAAATGATTGGTTTTTAGATATTGAAGAGGGTATAGATTGGGTTAATCTATTAGGCTCCAGGGGCAACGAAAACCGAATATTAAGAGAGATTGCGCGCGTAACGCTACAAACTCAAGGCGTCGTATCTATTGACGCTCTATCCATAATTTCGCGCGATTCCAACAGGGGTGTTACAATAGAGCTAAAATTCACCGATGTTTTCAATCAAGTTTTTAGCGACGAAGTCACAATATGAAACCAGAATTTACAGCTGAAGGCATAAGCGTACAAACGTATCAAGAAATATATGATGAGCTTGCGGCTAGTTATCGACTTATATACGGCGATGACATTAACCTTGATGCGGATAGCCCGGATGGGCAGAGAGTTGGGATCGAAGCGCAGGCTAGGCTAGATCTGCAAACTTTTGGCGCAACCCTGTATCAGCAGTTTGACCCCGATTTTGCATTCGGCACCGCTCAAAACCGATTAATTAAGCTGTCCGGAATTTCTCGCAGACCTGGAACACGATCACAGGTTGACGTAGAGGTAGCCACAGACAGGCCGGTTACTCTTCCATCTGATTATGCAGTCGAAGACACGCTAGGTCAAGCTTGGACTACACTAACAAGCGTTGCTATACCCCTTGGCACAACCACGGTGACACTTTTTGCAGAAGAGTTTGGCTCTGTAGCCGCTGACGCCGCGACTATAACCGAACCCGTTACTTTCGTTACCGGTGTGCTGACCGTCACAAACCCATTAGTCGCCACCCCTGGCGTAGACGAGGAGACAGCGGAAGAGCTGCGCATTCGGCGCAACCGGTCACTAGAGAACCCATCCACAAGCACAATAGGCGGTATTTTTACCGCTGTTACTCAGGTTGCTGGCGTTACTGACATTGCAGCTTATGAGAATGACACAGACGTTTATGACGCAACACTTGATATAAATGCGCACACTATGTGGGTTATAGTCGAGGGCGGCGCAGTGGACGATATCGTTGAAGCTATAGCAAAAAATAAAACCGGAGGAACTGGGCTGAAGGGCTCGGTAACAGGCGACTACGTAGAAACGCTGTACAAGCCAAACGGAGATCCGTACATTATAACAAATACAATGCTGTTTGACCGTCCAACCGAAGTCCCGCTTTATATAAACGTAACGGCAACAAGAAAAGATCCCGCTATCCCAGTAGATTCTGCGGCTATTGAAAACGCATTGGCCGCAAGAGAGTGGGCTATAAACGAGAATGCGCTGGCTTCCGACTTGTATAGCACCGTGTACGCAACTGGTAGCACGTTTGTGGCAACAGATCTCGAGGTCAGCCTGGATGGCATAACATACGTGGCAACCAAGGTTGAGGCAGCCGCAGACGAAAAATTCACCGTTGACGTTACTAACGTTGTGGTTACCGAGGTTATTTAATGAGCTTTGAAAGCGAATATCGCGACTTGCTAATAAAGCAATATTGGGAGCAGCCAAAAGCCAGAGCAGAGATAGAAGCTAACGCGGAATCTTATAAGCGCATATTTGAATGGCTGCAGTCGTTTCTTGTTGAGTTTGATGTTGACTTCGCTACTGAGGACAGGCTAGATATCCTTGGCCGTGTTGTAGGGGTTCCCCGTAGCATTCCGTATGTTGTAGATAAGCTTTATTTTGGCTTTGATGACAATGTTAATTCAACAGGTTTTGAGGATAGGTTTTCACCAGTCGCTGGGGTTGAGCCTATGCGCGACAAGTTCGAGCCTCCTTACACAACACTTCAATTAAATGATAACGACTATAGATTTTTCATTAAAGCCAAGGTTAGCCGCAACGCCGGATCGGCGTTCATGGTGTCCGACGGAAAAGCGTCCATGCAGGACGTAATAAACCAAGTTTTTGGCGGGGATGCTTATGTTGTAGACAATAAGGATATGTCGCTTAGCCTGTATGTCTCGCCGGTTTTTAGGATCGACATACTGCGCGCAATTATTGAGCTTGGGCTTTTGCCAAAACCGCAAGGGGTACGATATAATCAGATAATACAAGGCTCCCCTAGCGAGACATTCGGATTCGCCGACAACGCAAACAGTTTAGGTTTTGCAAACAAATTCGATTTAGCCGCTGAACCAGGCGGATTTATGGCTAACAAGGTATTTTTATAAGATGGCTAAGATTACACGATTTACGGGCAATTTGCCAGCGTTTGGCTCTACGGCTACCGGAACCAACCGGACTGTATTCAATGACGTTACGCAAAGCGACGTTCTAGACGACAATATAAACGCAAGTTTCCAGCTTGGCTGGGAGATTACCGGTGTAAACGATGCGCCAACTAAGCAGGATTTTAACGCTCTAGGGTTTACTCACGGTCAATTGTTGGCGTATTTGCATCAAGCTGGCGTGGCTGAGTATGACACCGCGCAGGAATATTTTATAGGGTCTGTCGTAAATTATCAAGGGCAGATTTATAAGTCCATTGCCGCCACAAACATAGGTAACACCCCATCGGCGCTATCAGCAAACTGGATGATAATAAGCGGCGTAATTCAGGCCGAAACGTTTGCCGATATTACATCTCTAGACGTATCTACCATATACGACGGTCAAGAAATATCATTGACAGGTGATGGTATATGGGGTGGATTCAAGATAGTCAACTCTGTGGCGCATGGTATAACCTCCGTAGTAGGCGTACAAATACGAATAAATGATGACTGGTATGCTCAGAGGGTTTATAGTGGTGCTGTTTATGTGTCATGGTTCGGCGCAGTTCTTGACGGTGTCGCAGATGATACGGCTGCCGCACAAGCAGCCATAAATACGCTTGGCCGTGTCATATTTAACGAGGGTACATGCCGAACCACTGCAGATTTAACCGTTCCGGCAGAAGTAGAAATTGTTGGTGTTGGACGCAGAGGTGGCGCAGGGACATCTATCATTCTAGCGGAGCATACAGGCAATGCGGTTTTAAGTATTACCGGCTTTACGCACGCTAAAGTTTCTGGAATTTATATAAAAACTGACGATACAACGTATCCCAAAACAGGAATTTTATTAGGTAGAACTAGCGCAGCATCGGCTGGACATCATAACTTTGACTACATGAAGGTCGAAGGTAGGTTTAGCGTTGCACCTATTTACTCCATAGCATCAGAAGTTAATACTTGGTCAGATATTTATGTATTAAATAAAGCTGGCACAACGTCTAAGTATTGCTTTTACACCAGTACAGCAGATGATTTAAGTGTTGCAAGTTTGACAGCATCAACAAATCTTGTTTGCACCTTTACAAGCGCGTATTTTATTAACGAATCAACAGACCCAGACGCAGCATGTATTTATATGGAGTCTGACGAAAGCATGGGTAGCTGGAATTGGTATAACTCATACTTAATCCCATTCGCGGGTTCTTACGTGCATATAAACAATGCTACTGATGCACAAGCTTTAGGTCCGTACGCTTTTTATGGCCTTAACGGGGAAAGATTATCGGGCGGAGACCCTATGTACGGGGTGAGGATTACTAGCAATGTCGCCCTTGGTAATTTTGTCCTTAACGGGTTAACTATTGTAGGGAATAGGTTTGATTTGCTTTCAGTCAATACAACTACGGGGAGTGATGACACATCGACAGCCGCCGCGATTATGACAAATACAGCCGCCGCGTATACTGTTAATGAGTTTGTTGACATGATCATCGAAAATGAGACAGATGAAAGCTATGCTCTTATAACTTCAAATACAGCAACCACTATCACGGGAGTGTTAAGAGGCGGCGCAAACAATAATTGGGATAGTGGTGACACTTATACAATATACGACAAATACAGTATGTTTATTGATTCTAATGTTACCCTCACCCAACCAAACGTAGTCATGCAGTCGGCAGAAGCCTTTCCATACGCAATTAATCAGTACATTAGAAACAACATGAAGGGCGGTTTATTTAGCGTTGGGCGCGATAGTGATTGGGTAACTCCAACGCTTTTAAATGGCTGGGCTAATACTCTGCCAGATCCAGCGGCCCAAGTTGGAATAAGCCTTGATGCTTCAGGCAACGTGCAATTAAGGGGGTTAATAAGTTCGGGAACTGGAACAATACTTGTGATTCCAAAGCGCATGAGACCTTACAGAAACCTTTACATTACAACTTCCGGGAACGGGGCTTATGCACGATTATTGATCACTGCCGCCACCGGCGCGGTAACGGTTCAAGCGGGAGCCGGCCCACAAATCGACTTAAATCCAATTAGCTACAGAACTGGAATTTAATTAATTTCAACCAAAGTAAACACGCTCTTACTCGAAAATCATAAAATCGAGGGAAAAAAAACAACGCTAAATTAGGTATCATTAGCAATGCAAGATAAGATTGAACAAGTTTCCACCACTGTATCAAAAATAAGCGCAACAATAGCGGTAACTCCTGGCGTTGCGTCTATTTTCTCGTTACAGTTTTGGAATGAAAATAGCTCCGGCATTGTTGCTATGTGCGCCCTGCTGGGAGCCGTGGTTACAGTAGCAACTTTTTGTTTATCGCAATGGCGTATTAGAAAAAAATCAAAGCTAGAGGTTAAAGATACGGCTGTGAAGCTGGTTAAATAAGTGGTAAATCGCTAGATTATTGTCTATAAGAGTCATTTCGTCTTCGTTATATTCTATTTTCATGGTCTCATCTTTCGGCTTTCTTTCGCTAGCGTCGACCCAAAATATATGATCAAACAAATGCTTGCTGGCCTCGTACTCTTTATTGTCTCGCATTCCGACATAGATATCATACTCGTTTAATAACTCGCGGCACAGCTTTGATTTGTCCGGCGTATTGTATTCTTTTATTAGATCATACCATTTTTGCCTTTGGCTGTGTCGGCTTCTATAGCAAGTCATATCGCTTTTATATCCAAGCTCTTTACTTATAAACTTCTGGCAAGCGAACATACTAGAGCTCTGAAACTCAAGACCTGTCAACCCTGCCATAAAATGGGCGGCGGTATCTTTGCCGTGGCGGCCGTGTCCAAGTATTAGTATTTTCATTTTACCCTCATCATAGGCGATAGCCTATTATTCTTAATTGTGAATATTGCGCGCTTTCCGTTGTTGTAGATTACTCCGCTTGCAATAGAGTTTGTGCTAAATCCTGATTCATACTCCAAATTCTCGACAGAAGCACCAACCTGATAAGCGCCTTTAATTATTCTCCATGAGTGGCTATGGCCTATCATCGTCTTGGCCCCCGTCTTAGCAAACCCCGCCGCACTGCCCCTTGCCCCATTCGGGCCTCTATCGCCATGCTGGGAGCAGTTTATCCCCTCTATTTCAAAATTATCATTAGGTGTTATGAAGTTAATATTTTTAGCGGTACAGTATTTTTCACAGAACAACCTAAAAAGATCTAAGGTGCCACCGTTTTTTATGCTTTTGTTCAACAGTTCCCCCAATTCGAAATACAGCTCAAGATTAACAATATCATCGCCGTTTGGCTTGTATCGCTCAAACCACTGGTCTAAGTGCCTGTGATGATTAGAGTCAACTAGATAGCAATTGGGATGCCTATCAAGAAATTCTACCGCTTGCATTAGTTCGGATCTTAAATCTGTTTGTTTATATATTGATTGATGTAGTAGTGTTATTGTTTTTCCTTTTTTATGATGACTACCTATAGCATGATCATGAAGATCGTGAAACACTTCTTTTTTAGGGTGGAGCATACTGGCAGCCCTTTCTAAAAGCTCCTCAGTTTTTTTAGTAAGCGCCCTTATATGCGTATCGCCGTAAACTATGGCGGCCACATTCTTTGAATACTCTACACCATTTGGAGAATAATATTTATCAATATCATATGCGCCGGAGCCGTCAAAGTGAATATTTCTAGACCAGTAATTTTTACCTTCAACTTCTATAATTAAGGCGCTTATAGAGTGGTGAAACTCTGCTTTCCTAGCCTTTAGACTGTCGCCATAATTCGGCTTGGATATGGTTCCACTTGTCATTAAGTATTTGGGATCTACTCCGCGCGGCGTTGCAACTGGTTCGGCTGCTATTTGGGGGTGTCCATATATTTCGCTGTCCATGCCTCCGGCGTGATTAAGCCCGCACAAAGGGTTGACGGCGGTGTATTGTATTCTAGTCTCGCCCTTTATAATTATGTTATCGCCTAGCTTGGTATCAGCATTGCATAAATACGGAAGTATTTCTTCAGGCCATTTAAAATTATTTGTTATACCCTGATTCATTAAGTCGGGATTTTTATAAACGCCTGGTATTATTAAGTATTCGGCGTTGTTTTCTTCAGCCCATTTAATAAAGGTTTTATGAGCCTTTTGGATTATTTCAGTGTCATTTACAGCGGAGGTAATTATAAACTTCCTAGCTTTTCTTATTTTTGATACACGAAACTTCGGTAAAACCTGAACCTCCGAATAGGATGGCTTTGTGGTTCTAGACTTGCAAGACATGCAGGCGTAACGCTTCCGGCCGCTTTGCGCTAGGTCACACTCCTGCCTCATGCCTTGATAACCACAAGAAGGGCAATAGAGGTCTTCTCTGATGGGGTTCTTCGGTTTTGGACTCATATCACTTCACCATATTTAAAACTTTCGTGTCAACCTGTATAATTCTATCAATACGAACAACTGGAATATGCGTTAACTTGTTGCCCTGCACTAT
>Ga0208643_1000773_pt1 | contig 19826 bp, 18 predicted proteins | sample VirMetDEL_Nov_12_FD_184516 | JGI IMG/M metagenome (GOLD analysis project Ga0208643, IMG submission 184516) | Aqueous microbial communities from the Delaware River and Bay under freshwater to marine salinity gradient to study organic matter... | ecosystem: Environmental > Aquatic > Marine >... | reverse complement strand
CTCGTTAGTCAATTTACAGGTTAATGAGCAAAGTGAGCAAAATTCATTAGAGCAGAGCGTTGATAAAAGAGTTGATAAAAGTGTTGATATAACTGCTGAAGCTGCATTGTTGAACCTACGCGATGAAACCGAGCAGTTTCAACGACAACTGATTCGAAACATTTTAACGCAAGAGCAGGGGAATTGGGCCGCAACCGCGAGAAGACTATCAACCGATAGAGCCAACTTAAACCGGATTGCGAAACGGTTAGATATTAAAGTAATTAAAAGCATTATCTAGTCATTAATGTTTGTAGCTCGGACATTATCTGACGATGGTAAATTCCAGAACCCACTGACCTTGGTAGGCAGCTCATTGCTGCCCGTGAAGTGTTGTCTCTGCTCGTCCCTTTTGCCACATTGCCGAACTAATTTCGCCTTGAATTCACAGCAATAAATAGTCCGCTTCGCCACCATTGCGGTCGTTAACGTATTTGTTTTGACATGATTCAAAGTGCCAATAACTACTGTTTTTTAATGAATCGCATGTTTAGTCTTACATTTAATTGATTCAAATATCCTTATACAGGTATTATCATTTATTATGTAGATAAGTGAATTTAATCAGAGTAATAATATGATATTTAATTTTAGAAATAAAAATGAGATAGAAAAATTAGAAATAGAAATAAATACTCTAAAACAGCAAAATTTATCACTTAAAGAAGAGCTTAACCAAGCTAACCAATCAAATATGGCTCTGTCAGATGATATGTCAGAAGCAGCCGTTAGATATAATAGCCAAGAAGAATTGAACAAATTATGGTTACAGTCATCTGATTTGGTTAACCAAATAAGAGAAAGTTTAGCTACTTCTTCATCAGAACTTATTACTCATAGAGATAGCTTTCAATCTTCTCAACAGTTATTTGACCAAATAATGGATATGTTAGCTTCAACAATTAAGTCTACTGCTGAGATATCTACCGACACTAAAACAGCATCAACTTCTGTTGACCAACTTAAAACAGTCACTGCTGGCATTAATGACTTTGTTAACATTATTAAAGGCATATCTGATCAAACAAACTTACTTGCTTTGAATGCTGCAATCGAAGCAGCAAGAGCTGGAGAGCAAGGTAGAGGCTTTGCTGTAGTTGCAGATGAAGTGAGAACATTAGCGCAGCGTTCTGCTGAAGCATCTAACGAAATATCAGTGTTGATTGAACAAGTTAATAATCAAATGGCTGATGTAGTAAGTGGTATAAGTGGCGTAGGTCAAAAAAGTGATGAAATTACAACAAGTACCTCATCTATAGAGGGAACAGCCAATCGAATTGTAAGCTTATCTCAACATATGTATGCTGTTATCACAAACTCAACTGCTGATTCATTTATTCAAACAGTAAAAATGGATCACGTAGTTTGGAAACTTGAGGTGTACCAAGTCATGCTTGGAATGTCTAATAAATCAGTAGAAGATTTTGTCGATCATACTATGTGTAGACTTGGAAAATGGTATTACCAAGGAGAAGGAAGCACTAAGTATTCAGGGTTTGATGCATTTAAGAAGATTGAATCACCACATGCAAGTGTGCATGCAAATGGCCTTGCTGCATTATTAGCGTATGCAGAAGGAAATAGTGAAGAAGCAGTTAAAAAGTTAGCATTAATGGAAAATGCTAGTTTTAAAGTTGTTGATTTACTTTCTTCGTTATCTAGTCAAATATCTAATGAAATGCCTAAGCACGTTGATGAAGATGAACTATTTTAATGTTTATTTAATGATAGTAAACAATCTATGAGCGGAAATCTTAACGGCAGCAATGAGCTTGAAGCGGACGTTAGGCTTTATGAGTTACTAACTTCCGCTAAGCGCACAAAGTGATCGTTAATATTTAAAACGTGAATGCCCATTTTAGTGAGTCTTTTTAGACCAACAGATGGAAATTAAACCGCTAAGCCAACGTGTCAGTTGGCGTTTGAACAATGACACGTTTGCTTAGCTTATATCTAAACACTTAAACGCTTGTTTCTTCTTTCGGTAAAATTAAATTTAAACCTATAGCAACTAACGCGCATAAACTAATACCTTGAATGCTATAACCGCCAAAATTCAATGCCATACCACCAATACCAAAAACTAAGACAATAGCAAAAATAATGAAGTTTCGAGGTTGGTCAAAGTCGACTTTAGCTTTGACTATGCTGCCTAAGCCAACACTGGCAATTAGGCCGAACAATAACAGCATAATACCGCCCATAACTGCACCCGGTATGGTTTGCAATAAAGCGCCTAATTTACCAACAAAAGCCATGATAATTGCCGCACAAGCTGCCCAAGTCATAATTCTTGGGTTAAAGGCTTTGGTCAGCATTACTGCGCCAGTAACCTCTGAATAAGTAGTATTTGGTGGTCCACCTAGCATTGACGCTGCCGTGGTAGCAATGCCGTCACCGAGCAATGTGCGGTGTAAACCTGGCTTTTTAATATAGTCTTTGCCTGTAGCAGAGCTAATCGCTAAAACATCGCCTATGTGCTCAATGGCGGGGGCAATGGCAATGGGCAACATGTAGATAATGGCGTGCCAGTTAAATTCAGGCGCGGTGAATTTTGGTATGGCAAACCAAGCGGAATTTTGTACTGGCGTAAAGTCAATAATACCGTGATAAAGCGCGAGTAAATAACCAACCACAATACCGGACAATATTGGCATTAAACGCATAAAACCTTTGCTGAATGCAGAAACTAGCAAGGTGGTTAATAAAGCTGGTAATGAAATACTTAAAGCCAGTGACTGATCAATTAATTGCGCTGACCCATCGCCAGTGCGACCTAGTGCCATATGCACGGCAACTGGCGCCAACGACAAACCTATAACCATAATAATTGGCCCAGTCACAATGGGAGGTAAGTATTTGCTGATAAAACCAACACCACGCAGTTTAATTAAGCCACTAAAACACGCATAAACAACGCCAACCACTGCAAGTGCCCCCATAGTCGCTGGAATACCCCATGTTTGTGTGCCATACATAATTGGGGCAATAAAAGCAAATGAAGAGGCTAAAAATACCGGCACTTGACCTTTTGTTACCAGTTGGAATAAAAGGGTGCCTATACCTGCCGTGCACAATGCTACGTTAGGGTCTAGTCCCGTCAGTAACGGCATTAATACCAAAGCACCAAAGGCAACAAATAACATTTGGGTGCCTGTGAGTATTTCTTTAAAAAGTGATAAGTTATTTTGCGCTAAATTATTCGACAGTGGGGTATTTGAACTCATATTTCACTCAATAAAACTGCCAGCAAGCCGGCAGTATTGTCATCATTTAAGTTATGGTTTGAATTATCGTTTAATTTCTCATGTTTGCTGTAAGCAACCAAAATGTCTATTGATAATTATTTTGTGCCGAAAATTTTATCGCCAGCATCACCTAAACCAGGCAATATGTAACCGGCGTCATCTAAGCAGTCATCAATGGAAGCCGTGTAAAGCTCTACATCAGGATGAGCTTTTTCCAGTGCTGCTATACCTTCTGGCGCAGCAACTAAAACTAAAGCTATAATATTTGTCGAGCCACGTTCTTTTAGTAAGTCGATGGTTGCTACCATAGAGCCACCGGTGGCAAGCATAGGGTCAATCACTAAGGCTAAGCGCTCTTCAATTTGCCCTGCTAATTTTTCAAAGTAAAATACTGGCTCAAGCGTTTCTTCGTTACGATACATGCCAACAACTGAAATACGCGCACTAGGAATGAGTTCTAATACGCCATCCATCATACCCAAACCTGCACGTAAAATAGGTACCACAGTAACTTTTTTGCCTTTAATTTGTTCTACTTGAATTTCACCATTCCAGCTATTAATCGTGGTGGTTTCTACTTCAAGATTTTTTGTCGCTTCATAGGTTAATAGGCAGCCAACTTCAGAGGCAAGTTCGCGAAAACGTTTGGTACTTATATCAGCTTCACGCATTAAGCCAAGTTTGTGTTTAATTAGGGGATGCTTTACTTCAATTACGCTCATCATTTACTCCAAAACTCGATGAAAAAACTATTTTTTGTATTATATGTGATCTATTGACTGATGTACTTAACTGCTATAAAAAAATAATTCAGACTTGTTACTGATCAATAAATGGCTTCGCTTCAGGTAGCCAATGCATGCGTTCTATATAAGATGAAAAATCAATGTTTAGCGATTTTATCTGTTGCTGATTTAACGTGATTAACTGTGTTTTATCAGGCAATGGCAATTTACTGATAACGACAATAATATGTTTATAATCATTAAAATCAATTAACGAAACATATAAATTCATGCTGCGCAGTAGCGTTAATAAGTAAGTTAGCTGTTGAGCGTTGATATTAATGCTGATTAAAGCGCAGCCTGTTGGCGTTAATTTTTTTGCCAGATTGACATAAAATGGTTTTTCAAATAACGCGCTTGGTGACTGTTCTTGTTTATAAATATCAGAAAGAATAATATCAAAGGTATTTTTTGTTTTCGCCAAAAACGATTCAGCAGTATCGTTAACTGCTGCAACACGTGCAGGTAAATTAAAGTAGTTTTTTGCCATGGTTATAATTTCAGCTTGTTGTTCAATCGCTGTCATATCAAAAACATGATAATGATGTAAGGCACGTTCCAAACCACCTGCGCCTAAGCCTAAATTTAAAATACGGCTGGCTTTAGGTTGCCATAAGAGGAATATCATCAGCGCTTGCGGGACAGCTAATAACGTCGAGTATGGCTGTGCTTTTGCCATTATAGCTTGTACAGCGTGCCCGCCTAACGTGAACCAACGATATTGAGTATTTTCAAATACTCGTAATACTTGCGTATCGAGAGTTTGCTGAAAAATGCTCTCACCCTCTAAGTGAAGCAGTTGTGTAGCACTGAGCATAGTATTCAATATTTGGCTGATTGATGACACTTTCAGTGTAATTCAATGTTATTGAAAGGCAACGATTTATTGCGTGTGAGCTAGTATTGCTGAACGTTAATAAAATTTCAGGCGTTAAAATGTTGTTTAGCTATTTTATCTTTACACAACAATCAAGTATGCTTAAATTATCGGCACATTATCAGCACGTAAGTTAAGGCAGTTGTTAAATTCATGGTGACTCAATCATTATTATGGCAATCTGAGCAGCAGTCATCTGACTTTGCTGAGCTCTGTAATGCCCTTTATGAGCGAGAGTTAATGAGCTTAGCTCGTGATGAATGTGTTGATATAATCGGCTTACAGGGACGAATAAAAAGCCTACCTCATTATGTTAAACGAACGGCATTTGCTTTGTTAAATGCACAAACGCCACTCGACCTTGATGTGCAAAATGCTAGTTGGTCAGCGAAGCAAGCCAATAGTGCACCCTCTATCAGCCAATTGTCAGCTTATAATGAAAATGTTATTGCTTGGTATAAAAGCCAACAACTCATTCATGGCTTAGTTGTTCCTATTGCTTTAGATAGCCGAATTGTTCTTGATTGTATTGATAGAGTTGATATAGGACAGAAACGCTTTCGCACTAACGTTTACGGCTGGTTCAACTTAACTGAATGTGGCTCGGATAATCAGGCAAATGCTAACAACGCTAGCCTACTCAAACCCACTAAAAAAGTAATGACGGCAGCGTGTGCAGGACATTGTTGGCAAAATAATCAAAAAATGCAGCCATCAATGCCATCACTTCGAGAATTGTTGCTGTCTTGCACAATTAATTGGCGTAATTTCAAACAACCAAGAGCAAATGTTAAGCACAATTGACTTTTAAATCTTGTTGGGTGTTTACAGCGAGCGGTACACATTTATAATAGCGTATTAAACTTATTTTTTTGTTATCAATTTTAGATACTTTATGCGGCTGATCACGGCAGTTTTACTACTTTTTTTCGTACTTTTACAATACCGACTTTGGTTTGGTAAAAACAGTGTGCCTGATTATCTCGCATTAGAAGAGGAAGTTACCCGACAACTGGCTAACAACAACAAGCTCAAGCAGCGTAATAAATTACTCTACGCAGATACCGATGATTTAAAATCAGGCACTGAAGCCATAGAAGAACGCGCTCGTCATGAATTAGGTATGATCAAACAGGGCGAAACATTTTTTCGTGTTATCCCTAATGATGATGAAGCCGAAAAAAAGGAACGATTGCGATAATGAGCAATTCACTTGGGCCATTTACTGTAGTAGTGCCCGCTGCAGGTGTTGGTAAACGTATGCTCTCCGCTTGCCCTAAACAATATCTCACCATCGAAAATAAAACCATTTTAGAACACACCGTTCAACGACTATTAAGCCACGAAGCTATTGGCCATGTTGTTATTGCCTTAGGTGAAAACGATGAATATTTTCCGACAAGTTCATTGGCGAACAATAAGAATGTTACTTGCGTTATTGGTGGTAAAGAGCGAGTTGATTCAGTGTTAGCCGGTTTACAAAGCGCAAAGGTTGCCCAAGAACAATGGGTGTTGGTACATGATGCCGCTAGACCATGTGTGCAGCACCAAGATTTAAATCAATTGATCAGTTATTGCCTTAAAAATAATCATGGTGGTATTTTAGCGAGCCCCGTGCGCGATACAATGAAACAAGCAACACCAACAGGCGTAGTCGATAAAACCTTAGATCGCAGCCTTATGTGGCATGCACTGACACCGCAAATGTACAAAACAGCTGAATTAACCACGGCAATTAGCACAGCGTTAACAAATGGCATAACCATAACCGATGAATCATCGGCAATGGAGGCGTTTGGCTACGATAGTGGTTTGGTCAGTGGTAGCAGTGACAATATAAAAATTACTCAGCCTGAAGATTTACAATTAGCTGAATTTATTTTGCAACAACAAAAAAAGAATTCCAATTAGAGGCATTATGAGAATAGGTCACGGTTTTGATGTACATAAGTTTGGTGGCGAAGGGCCACTGTTTTTAGCGGGTATTGCTATTCCTTATGATTTTGGCTTTATTGCACACTCTGATGGCGATGTTGCGATTCACGCATTATGTGATGCCATATTAGGAGCCTTATGTTTAGCTGATATTGGTAATCACTTTCCCGATACTGACGGGCAATATGAGAATATTTCTAGCCGTATACTATTACGTCATGTCGTTGGTTTAATGAAAGAAAAAGGTTATAGCTTAGGTAATGCTGATATTACTATTTGCGCGCAAGCACCAAAAATAGCGCCACACCTTATGGCAATGCGAAGCTGTTTAGCCGAAGATCTACAGGCCGATATAGAACAGGTCAATGTCAAAGCCACCACCACAGAAAAGCTCGGTTATGTTGGTCGTAAAGAAGGGGTTTCAGTGCACGCAGTGGTTTTGTTGATGAAATCTGATGACGCAATTGTCAGTGATGATACTGATAAAAAAATCTCAGTAAAACCTGCCATCGCCATTGAAAAAATGATAGCGCAAGTTAAAGAGCCCGTAACAAGTGCATTACCTGCATTCGCTTATTTATACGGAAAACCGGCTTCGAGCGGTTTATTGCGTAGTGAAAAATCTGATTTTAAAGTGTTTGAAAAACTGCCATTTTTGCCTTGTGGTGAAGGTGAACATCTGTTTATTCATATCCGTAAAACAGGTGCTAACACGGCATTTGTTGCTAAACAATTAGCGCAATATTTTTCGGTTAAAGAGTCACTGGTTTCTTATGCGGGTTTAAAAGACCGCTTTGCGGTGACTGAACAGTGGTTTGGTGTGCACCTGCCAGGTAAGCAAAGTTATGACTTAAGTGACTTAGCTATTGACGGTGTTGAAGTATTATCTTCTAAACGCCACAACAAAAAACTGCGTATTGGTGGCTTAGAGGGTAATCGGTTTGAAATTACCTTGCGTGACGTTTCTGAGCTTGACGAGTTAGTTCGACGCTGGCATGTGATAAGTAACCACGGCGTACCCAATTATTTTGGTGAGCAACGCTTTGGTATTAATGGCGGTAATATAGATAAAGCCTTGAGTTTATTTGCTGGTGGTAAAGTTAACGATAAGAAAAAACGTGGCATGTATTTATCAGCAGCGCGTTCATTAATCTTTAATCAAATGATCAGTCAACGTATTGAGCAAGAAAATTTTGATAATTTAATTGATGGCGATGTTCTAATGTTAGCTGGCACACAGTCAGTATTTTTAGCCGAAACCATTGACCAAAGTTTAACGGATAGGCATTTAAGTCACGATGTAGATATTACCGCACCTATGTGGGGCGCAGGGGAATTAATGACCACTGCGCAAGCGTTAGCTTTTGAACAGAGTGTTGCAGAGCAACAACCTGAATTTTGTTTAGGCTTACCACGTTTTGGCCTAAAACAAGAGCGCCGCCGCACACGGTTGGTAATGAAAGAGCCAAAAATTGATATTGATAATGACGTAGTGACCTTATCTTTTTTTCTACCGCCTGGCGCTTATGCGACGACCATTATGCGAGAATTAATTCATTATACTGACATGACTGAACGTGTTGATGTGTCTGCAAATCGACAATCTGATACGGATTCAGTGACAAAAGGTCAGTTATGAGAATATTGCTGAGTAATGATGATGGCGTTAATGCTGAAGGCATTAAGGTACTTTTTGACGAACTGTCAAAAGTATTCGACGTGACTGTCGTTGCCCCTGATAGAAACTGCAGTGGCGCAAGTCACTCTTTAACATTGTTAAACCCGTTACGGGCGCAAACCTTAGAAAATGGCTTTATTTCCGTCAATGGCACGCCTACTGATTCTGTACATTTAGGGGCAACCCAATTAATGCAAGGACAACTGGATTTGGTTGTTGCTGGTATTAATCACGGTGCTAATTTAGGCGATGACACTATATATTCTGGTACAGTAGCAGCGGCAACAGAAGGCCGACATCTGGGGATGCCTGCGATAGCGGTATCCTTGGTGTCTAAGAGTCCAAAGAACCTTCAAACGGCAGCGGTTGTTACGGCAAAGTTTATAGAGCGTTTACAACTACACCCGTTACCAAGCGATCAAATAATTAATATCAATGTACCTGATTTGCCTCTAAATGAATTAAAAGGAATTCAGGTCACTCGCTTAGGGCACCGCCATAAAGCGGAAACCATGAAAAAGATGAAAGACCCATGGCAACGTGATATTTATTGGTACGGACCTCTTGGGCAAGAACTTGATGCGGGCGTTGGTACCGATTTTCATGCTGTTGCTAATGGTTATGCATCAATTACCCCGTTAACTATAGATATGACTGCTTATAAAAGCATGGCACAAATGACAGAATGGATTAATGAACTTTCACTATGAATCAACTTAATATCAATGCCAGAGTAGGCAACAGTATCGGCGGAAAGTCGAGTCGAAGTGGTGAGTTACTGGCACAAAAATTACTGGTTGAAGGTATTAAAAATCAACAAGTATTACAGGCTATTGCACGCTCGCCTCGACATATTTTTGTCCCAGAAATTTTAGCGCACAAAGCTTATGACAATACAGCGTTGCCTATAGGGCAGGGGCAAACTATATCGCAACCTTATATTGTCGCTAAAATGTCAGAGCTCTTACTGATTGATGGTGTACCCGACAGTATTTTAGAAATAGGTACCGGCTCTGGCTATCAAACCTCTATTTTAGCGCAACTAAGCTCTAAAGTGTTTTCTGTTGAGCGTATTAAGTCGTTACAATGGCAAGCAAAACGACGATTACGTAGCATGGATTTGCACAATGTTGCCATGAAGCATGGTGATGGCTGGCAGGGATGGCAAAGTAAAGCGCCGTTTCAAGCTATTATCGTTACTGCAGCACCAACAGAAGTGCCCGCTGCGTTATTAGAGCAACTGGCCGATGGTGGTCGCTTGATTATTCCCGTTGGCGAGCAAAGCCAAATTTTGAAGTTAATTACTCGCCATGGTGATGAATTTAAAGAGGAACAAATTGAAGCTGTTCGATTTGTTCCTCTTGTACCTGGCGCATTAGGATAATTTGTGAAAATATTTTCTGCATTATATGAATGGACACTTAAATGGGCTGAGCATAAGTTTGCCCCTAGAATTTTAGCGGTATTGACCTTTGCTGAGTCAGTTTTTTTTCCGATTCCACCTGATGTGCTGCTTGCTCCTATGGTGTTGGCACAGCGCGAAAAAGCTTGGAAATTTGCCACATTGACCACAGTTGCCTCTGTGCTAGGGGGGATCGTTGGTTATGGTTTAGGTTATATGATGTTTGAACCATGGATCCAACCCTTGATCACCGAATTTGGTTACCAAGCTCGATTTGATAAAGCCATGCTTTGGTTTAGTGAGTGGGGTGTGTGGGTGGTATTTATTGCTGGTTTCTCTCCTATTCCTTATAAATTATTCACCGTCAGTGCTGGGTTTTTACACATGGCTTTTCTGCCATTTTTACTGGCATCAGCGATTGGTCGCGGTATGCGATTTTTCTTAGTCGCTGGCGTTATTCGTTGGGGCGGAGCTCCGATGGAACAAAAAATAAGACAATGGGTAGATGTCTTAGGTTGGCTTGTTGTTAGCGCCATTGTCATTGCTTATATTGCCACACGATAAAGGATGAATCGCGGGTTATGACAAAATGCTTGCAAGGTAGCTTAATTAATAACAGCAATCTGTTAGTGCTAGTAATGCTATTAGCACTTAACGGCTGTTCTAGTCGCAGTAAACCAGCCCCCGTAGTTGATGTTCAGGGCTCACTCCCGCTTAGCCAACGAATCAAAAACAGTGTTACTGGAAGTGAATATATAGTCAAAAAAGGTGAAACTTTATATTCAATTGCATGGCGCGCAGATATCGATATTCGTACCTTAGCTGCGCTTAATAATATTAAAGCACCTTACAACATTTATCCGCAACAAAAATTATTTTTAACGAAAAATTCAAGCCAGCCAAGTAAGAATAAGAGTAAGAGTAAAAGCTTTAACTCATCAAAACAAAAAGTTATAAAAAAACCTATTGCGCAGAAGAAAAAGCAGGAGTATGGTGGAAATGTAGCTGAGCAAAAAGTAAGCAAGAAAGTTCAGTCACAAGGCACTGCTTTTTCACAAAAAATAAGAAAATGGCGCTGGCCTGCTAAAGGAAAGGTTATTCATAAATTTTCCACGGCAAAACAAGGGAATAAAGGAATCGACATTGCGGGGCGACGCGGTGATTCGGTGAAAGCAACTGCAGACGGCAAGGTAGTTTATGCCGGTGATGCGTTACAAGGATACGGCCAGTTAGTCATAGTTAAACACAACGAAGACTACCTAAGTGCTTATGCCCATAACGATCGCATTCTAGTTAAAGAACAGCAAGTTGTAAAAGCCGGTCAAGTGATAGCCAGAATGGGTGATACAGACGCTGAAAGAGTCATGCTTCATTTTGAAGTTCGCTTTCGCGGAAAATCAGTTAATCCTATGAAGTATTTGCCGAAACAATAATAAAAAATTTATAGAAAATAAATTGGAGCCAACGTGAATATTTAGTCAGTATATTTAGCTATTGCTAATAGCGGGAGATATAACATGGGCATAAAAAAACAAATAGAGTGTTCTGATGTTGCAGTAAAAGAAAAACCAAAAACGACTAAGGCTGAAATGCCGGATGAGGGCCCTTCGAGTTTAGATGCAACACAAATATATTTAAGTGAAATCGGTTTTTCTCCGCTATTAACTGCCGAAGAAGAAGTCTACTATTCTCGCCTAGCATTAAAAGGTGATGAACCTTCCCGTAAACGAATGATAGAAAGTAATCTTCGTTTAGTTGTAAAAATTGCTCGTCGTTATAATAATCGTGGTTTACCACTACTAGATCTTATAGAAGAAGGCAATTTAGGCCTGATTCGCGCCGTTGAAAAGTTTGATCCTGAGCGCGGTTTTAGATTTTCTACCTACGCCACTTGGTGGATTCGACAAACAATCGAACGTGCCATTATGAATCAAACCCGCACTATTCGATTACCTATTCATGTTGTCAAAGAACTTAATATTTATTTACGTACCGCTCGTGAGTTAGTGCAAAAACTTGATCACGAACCTACCGCTGAAGACATTGCTTTTGAACTTGATGTACCGGTAGAAGATGTCAGTAAAATGTTACGGTTGAATGAACGTATCGCCTCAGTTGACTCACCATTTGGTGGCGAAGGTGAAAAAGTTTTATTAGATGTTATTCCTGATGAAAAATCTGGCGGCCCTGAAACTAAACTACAAACTCATGATATTAAGCATAGTATTGTTGATTGGTTGAATGAGCTAAATTCTAAGCAACGTGAAGTGCTAGCAAGACGTTTTGGTTTGCTCGGCTATGAAGCGGCAACACTAGAGGATGTTGGTGTTGAAATCGGCTTAACGCGAGAGCGTGTTCGTCAAATCCAAGTTGAAGCATTAAAGCGTCTACGTGATATTTTGAGTCAACAAGATTTGTCTATTGAGGCACTATTTCAGGTCTAAGGATCAGCTCTAATTTTTAAGTAGCTTCAATTATTGATTAAATAAAAACCAGCAAATGCTGGTTTTTTTAGTACTATCATTTCTTTACTAAAGTTAACCCGAGTTGAGGTTAATTCACTACAGCATTTCTTTTAATTTATATAATAAATCCAGTGCCATTTTAGGGCTAAGATCATTAACCTCTACTGCGTTAAGTTGCTCAATGGCAGGGTGATTAGTTTCCATTAATGACAACTGCTCAAAAGCTTGTGGCGCTTGGCTCATAACCGACGGTGCTTGCATATTTTCCAGTTCAGATAAACGCTGCTTTGCCCGCTGAATAACACTTTTAGGTACGCCGGCAAGTTGCGCAACCTGCAAGCCGAAACTCTTGCTGGCAGCTCCTTCTTGTACTGTGTGCATAAAAACTATACTGTCGCCATGTTCAACGGCATCTAAATGTACGTTCGCTAAACTATCAATTTGTTCAGCCAATAATGTAAGTTCAAAATAATGGCTAGCAAATAAGGTAAAGGCTTGGGTTTTTATCGCCAGCATTTCAGCACAAGCCCATGCCAGTGATAAACCATCATAGGTACTCGTGCCTCGGCCAATTTCATCTAATAGCACTAAGCTTTTATTGGTGGCATTATGCAAGATATTAGCGGTTTCGGTCATTTCTACCATAAAGGTGGAGCGGCCACTGGCTAAATCGTCTGACGCACCTATTCGGGTGAAAATTCTATCCACCATACCAATTTGAGCCGCATTTGCTGGTACGTAACAACCAATATGGGCCAGTAATACGATTAAGGCTGTTTGGCGCATATAGGTAGATTTACCGCCCATATTAGGGCCAGTGATGATGAGCATTCTTCTACTGTCGGTCAGCACGACCGGGTTGGCAATAAAAGGCTCGGCTGTCATTTGTTCAACTACGACATGACGTCCAGCCTCAATATTAATACCGCTATCCTCATGCAGTACCGGTTTTACATAATTTAAGCTTTCTGCCCGTTCTGCAAATGTGTTGAGTACATCAACTTCCGATAACGCTTGTGCGAGTAGCTGTAATTTTTCTAATTCAGGTAATATTTGATCAAATAATGCTTCGTATAAGCGTTTCTCAAGTGCAAGGAACTTACTTTGTGCCGATAGCACTTTTTCTTCGTGCTGTTTTAATTCATTGGTAATGAAACGCTCGTTATTTTTTAAGGTTTGACGACGAATATAATCATCAGGCACATCCATTGCGGAGGTGCGACTCATTTCAATGAAGAAACCGTGTACTTTATTGTAACCTACCTTTAAAGAGTGAATACCGGTACGCGCTTTTTCACGCGCTTCAAGCTGAGCTAAAAACTCTGTTGCACCATCGCTTAAGTCGCGAAGTACATCTAACTCTTCATTATAGCCAGGGGCAATAACACCACCGTCACGAATTAATACTGGTGGATTTTCAACAATGGCACTTTCTAACAAAGCTTGTGTTGCAGGTAATGGCTGACACTTTTTTATGAGTGAAGTTAGATGAGTTTGAGTGCAGCTGGTCATCAGGGTTTGTAAATCAGGTAAATGCATTAAGGCATTACGTAAACGGGCAAAGTCACGAGGACGGGCGGAACGTAAAGCCACCCGCGCAACAATTCGCTCAATATCACCAAACTGCTTTAAGTTACTGTTGAGCTCATTTGATAAATCTTGCTGTAAAATTTCTTCAATGGCATTTTGACGACTATTTAAGGTACTAAGATCACGTAATGGGAAATGCAACCAACGCTTGAGCAGTCTTGATCCCATAGGTGTTGCGGCTTTATCAAGGATCGCCGCAAGGGTGTTTTCGCTACCGCCTTGTAAGTTTTGTGTTAACTCTAAATTGCGTCGAGTCGCAGCGTCGAGGATCACCGCACTTGATGCACTCTCACCAATAATGGCTCTAATATGCGGTAAGGCCGTACGCTGACTGTCTTTAACATATTGAAATAAACAACCGGCCGCGGCAATGCCTAATGGCTTATCTTCAACGCCAAAGCCAGATAATGACTGTGTACCAAATTGCTTGTTGAGTAGGGCTTTACTGGTTTCTAAATCAAACTCCCAGTCAGGGCGTCGGCGTAAACCTTTACGGCCGGCAATAATACTATTAGCCGCTAATGATTCAGGGTATAACAATTCTGCCGGTGCTAAACGTTGTAATTCAGCTTGTACTTGTTCTTCGGTTCTCGGTTCTACTAATACAAATCGACCACTGGTCATATCTAAATAAGCCAGACCGAAGCCTTGTGTTGTTTGGTGCACTGCAACAATTAAGTTATCTTGTCTGTCGGTGAGTAGAGCTTCATCACTGACCGTGCCGGGAGTTACCACACGCACTACTTTTCGCTCAACCGGGCCTTTACTGGTCGCCGGATCGCCTATTTGCTCACAGATAGCGACAGATTCCCCGAGTTGAACTAACTTCGCTAAATAACCTTCAACCGCATGATAGGGAACCCCCGCCATTGGAATTGCATTACCGCCGGTTTTCCCTCGGGCAGTTAATGAGATATCAAGCAAGTCGGATGCTTTTTTTGCATCATCAAAGAATAATTCATAAAAATCCCCCATACGATAAAAGATTAAAATATGTGGAAACTCTGCCTTTATAGTCAAGTACTGACGCATCATAGGGGTGTGAGTTGAAAGGTCTTGGGTAATTGTTGTCATTGAAGTGCCGGAACTCAAAAATTTATCAATAGATTCAGTGAATAGATTATGCCATAAGGCAGGTAATCAAATCTTTCTATTTTTTATAAAAAATACCAATAAGTTAATGCTGCGAAAGTACTGTATAATCACAATTACCTACTAGAGTAACTTTTTCATGTTGAAATTTTAAAAGTTACTAAAGCAAGTAAAGTTCTTTATTATCAATGGATAAAAAGTATAAGTTGTTTAATATTCATTTAAAAATAAAATAATTTAATAAAAACCTTGATACTGTACGACTATACAGTATACTTTGCTTCATCAGAACGAATTACGCACCTAAATCATCGCGGAGCAACAAATGAACGATAACAAAGAAAAAGCATTATCAGCAGCCTTAAGCCAAATCGAACGTCAATTCGGTAAAGGTTCAATCATGAAGCTGGGTGATAATCGCAGCATGGATGTTGAAACTATTTCAACAGGTTCATTAGGTTTAGATATCGCACTCGGTGCTGGTGGTTTGCCTCTTGGCCGTGTTGTTGAAATCTATGGTCCAGAGTCAAGTGGTAAAACAACGCTTACCTTGGAAGTTATTGCTGAAGCACAGCGTAACGGTAAAGTATGTGCCTTTGTTGATGCTGAGCATGCACTTGACCCAATCTATGCTGAAAAGCTCGGTGTAAACATTAACGAATTATTAGTTTCTCAGCCTGATACGGGTGAGCAAGCTTTGGAAATTTGTGACATGTTAACGCGCTCTGGTGCTATTGATATTATCGTGGTCGATTCAGTTGCTGCGCTAACACCCAAAGCTGAAATCGAAGGTGATATGGGCGATTCACACATGGGCTTACAAGCACGTATGCTTTCTCAAGCCATGCGTAAGCTGACGGGTAATTTAAAGCAGTCAAATACCATGATCATTTTCATTAACCAAATTCGTATGAAAATTGGTGTTATGTTTGGTAGCCCAGAAACAACCACAGGCGGTAATGCATTAAAATTCTATGCCTCAGTACGTTTAGATATTCGTCGTATTGGTGCGGTTAAAAACGGCGATGAAATCGTCGGTAATGAAACGCGCGTTAAAGTGGTTAAAAACAAAATTGCGCCACCATTTAAACAAGTTGAATTTCAAATCTTGTATGGTGAGGGCATTAACAGTTTAGGTGAGTTGGTTGACCTAGGTGTTAAGCATGAAATGGTTGAAAAAGCCGGTGCTTGGTATAGCTATAAAGGCGATAAAATTGGCCAAGGTAAAGCTAATGCAGCTAAATACTTGAAAGAAAATCCTGAAATAGCGAAAGAAATTGATACCCGTTTACGTGAATTGTTATTAACTAAGCCTAAGCCAGTAGATGAAGCTGAGAAAGTAGCAGCGCCAGCTAAATAAACGTTAGTCTATTTATTTAACCCGAGTCGATATTATTGACAATTAAGCCACTATTAAGTGGCTTTTTTTATAGTGTTTTTTCAATAATATTCTATTTATCAAGCAGCAGACTAATTGACGTTTTTAAAGTTTGTTTAACTTGTTATGATAAATAAAAAGTTCATTATCTACTTTCAATAAAGCTAAGGCCTAACATTGTTAAACAATCACTCTCATTTTTCCTTGCTAGAACGCTATCTCAGCCAATGCGATAAACTTGCTTGGGTAATTGCCACTATCGTGAATAAAGCAGGTTCGAGCTACCGTTCACCTGGGGCTATTATGTTGGTGAATAGTTTAGGGCAAACTCATGGTTTAGTCAGTGGCGGCTGTTTAGAGGCTAACATTGTTTTACACGCTAAAAAGGTTTTTGATAATCAACAAGCGCATTATGTTGAATACGATATGCTGGAAGAAGATGGCTATGCCGCAGAGCTAGGTGTTGGCTGCAAAGGAAAAATAGGCGTATTACTGCAATTTATTACGGCTGCACACCAAACACTGCTCACTAGACTTTACCAACGTATGCATAATGGTGAATTGAGCTATCTGCAGCAAATATTTTCAGCGGCAGCGGGGGAGCAACACGCGTTAAATGAACTCAGTTTATTTGATAATCAAGGTCAGCTATTACTCAGTACCGAGACACAAAATCAGCAGGTAAAAAACGCCGAACTTGAGCAGATGATAAAACGAGATAAAGCCCATAGTAATTTCTCGCTTGCTCAAACAGAGATTTCATTAACAAAAATTTCTGCACCGACAAATTTTTGGATTTTTGGCGGTGGCTCCGATGCGGTGCCATTAGTGTTAATGGCGAGGCAGATGGGCTGGCGCGTTACTGTGGTTGATCATCGTTCTAGTTATGCTCGCCAAAGTATGTTTAAAGATGCCTCTGATATTTTTCGAGTACACCCTGATGATTTTTCGGCAATAGCACAATTCAAACAACTTGATGCCGCTATATTGATGACCCATAACTTAAGGTTAGATGCCGCGTGGTTAAAATTATTGCATGAAAGCAACACAGCAAAATATATTGGCTTGTTAGGGCCACTTGAACGTCGTGGCAATGTTGAAGCAATAGCTGAGATAGCCGACAGAGCGTGGTTAACTAAAAATGTTAATGGTCCGGTAGGGCTTGATATTGGTGGCGAATTACCAGAATCAATTGCTTTATCTATTTTGGCGCAATGTCATAGTGTTTTACACCAGCGTAGCGGCTTGGCGTTATCAGGTAAGTATATTAATGGTTAACACGTTTTGCGAATATTAGCCTATTTTGGGCTTAGTCCTTTAGTCTAGTTTGAGCTTATTTTCATTGCAGTTTTCTCGAATACGGTTACCTTATTTAAGTTCATCAACGAAGTAAAACATTGTTGGACTAAATAAAAAGATCATTAATCTAAATATTAAGTTAGAAAATAAAATGACATCAAATACCAAACTCATCATTGCCGATGATCATCCACTATTTAGGCAAGCATTAGCACTAATGCTTAGGTCTAGTTTTGTTTGCTCTTCTTTGCTCGAAGCTGAAACCATACCTGAATTAGAAGCAAAGCTCGCCAGCAACTCAGACATTGACTTGATCTTACTTGATCTTGATATTCCGGGTGCTCAAGGTTTTAATACCCTTGGCCGTATTCGCCAACTATATCCAGAAATTGGTGTGGTGATTATTTCAGGTTTTGAAGAGCTTGATACCATACGCAAGGCCATGAGTTTAGGGGCTGCTGGGTTTATTCCTAAATCGACCCCCGTGCCTGAAATGATTAAGGCGATTAATGACGTTATTCAAGGCAAGTTATGGACGCCTCATGGCGATTTTAATCCTGATGAAAACATGTCAGAACAAAAAGATAAACTCGCGTCGTTAACCCCTCAACAACACAAAATATTGTTAATGTTTGCAGAAGGCTTACTTAACAAGCAAATAGCGTATGAACTGAGCTTGTCAGAATCAACCATTAAAAGCCATGCAAGTACCATTTTTTTAAAGTTAGGAGTAAAAAACCGTACGCAAGCGGTGATTTTATTAAATGAGCGTCAGCAAGCCAATGCGTCATTTACTTAATACTTGCTGCCAAAGTGCTAATCTTATTCTTTGTTGATAAGGTTGAGAGCAGCAATCTTTGCTCAGCTTAGCTAACGGCTTGGTTAACGTCTCGCTTAATAAAAAGCTAGTTGTCTGATGTACCGACAATTTGACTACGCCTTTCCATAAAAACAGAGTCACGCCATACACCATTCATTTTCCCTATCTTCTCTCTAATACCGAGTTGACGAAAGCCATTCTTTTTATGAAGTGCAATACTGCCAATGTTCTCAGGGAATATCCCGGCTTGTAACATCCAAATATTATTACGTTCAGATGTAATAATTAATTGAGCAAGTAATTTTTGTCCAACACCATTGCCTTGTGCATGTTTTGCAACATAAACACTCACTTCGGAGACGCCAGAATATACTTCTCTACTTGAAACGGCCGAAAGAGCAGCCCAGCCGGATATTCGATTATTTTCAGTGGCGATCAGGCGACAGCAATTTAACATTGAATTATCCCATTCCTGCCAGTTCTTAGCCGTTTGCTGAAAAGTAGCGTTTCCGGTATCAATGCCTTGCTGATAAATATCTTTTACAGTAGGGAAGTCATCTTTCTTGAATTCTCGAATCTTCACTAAAGCTCCTGAGGGGCTGACATGTTAGGCGGTATTCAATGGCTAACTAAAAATAGTATGGTGCGAACGCAAGCCACCTTTAATACGTTCTATTGAGCAGCTTACACCATATGACACTTAGTTTGTGCCGAATTTAGGCTATTTTGGCTTGTCTTTGTTAACCAGCATATTGATGAACTTTACAAACCGTTTTTGTCTGGTTTCTGGTTTCTTTGCACTGGTCAATCCGTGGGCAATAACATATCGAGTTGATTTATTAAGGGTCTCAAAAAACTGCTTTGCATTTGGTTTACTCTCAAGTGCTGCCAAGAAATCGCTTGGCACTGTCATTTCACTAACCACGTAAGCGTTTTCCCAACGACCGTCAGCTTTCGCCGCACTAATATGTACTCGTCCTGAAGCCATCATTCTGCCTTCGCTTATCAAACGTTCCGCATGTTCTGTGTTGCGCTTAGACCAAATACTTCGCGCTTTTCTCGGCGTAATGCGCTGCAGATAGGCTTGGGAATCAATTGACTTCTTAATACCGTCAATCCAGCCCCAGCACAAAACTTCAATAACTACATCTTGCCAAGTCACGCTCTCAATCTTAGTACTTTTTTTGTATATCTTGACCCATAGTTCAGTTTCAGTAG
>Ga0208643_1000772_pt1 | contig 19835 bp, 23 predicted proteins | sample VirMetDEL_Nov_12_FD_184516 | JGI IMG/M metagenome (GOLD analysis project Ga0208643, IMG submission 184516) | Aqueous microbial communities from the Delaware River and Bay under freshwater to marine salinity gradient to study organic matter... | ecosystem: Environmental > Aquatic > Marine >... | reverse complement strand
CTGGTCCACCCATTGGTGGCATTGGTGGCTGTCCTCCACCCATTGGTGGCATTGGTGGCTGTCCTCCACCTGACGGTCCTAATGCATTTTTAGCAAAAGACGCTAGTCCTGTTAATCTTTCATTCGGGTCCATAATTATCTCCTTGGTCGGAATCCGCTTTGGAATACCTGTGTTGTTAGTGTATCACCTTGTCCGTTCATAGGCAACTGGGATATACCGTTATTTAAAACTCCTCCCATAGTCATACCTTGCGGCATTATATGAGGAGGTCTTTTTGGTGGAACTTTTCTTGCTTTTTCTAATATTGGGGGTGGTGGTGGTTCAAATCCTGGTGTTGTACCAAAATCTTTAGGACTCATCATAGCTGCCCTATTAAAATTAGTTTGGTTAGATGGTTGTTCGTAAGGTTGGTACGGATTAACTAATACTTCACCTGTGTAATAATTTGTAGGTCCACTTGGCGGTGGCGGTGGGTCTTGCGGTGGGTCTTGCGGTGGGTCTTGAGTTCCTCCTCCTACGCCATCATCATAAATACTATCATCATAACCCCCATCATCATAATACCCATCATCATAATACCCATCATCATAAATATCTTCACGTGGGTCGTATTCATCTTCGTAATATGGTTTAAAAATATCTTGGTATGGGTTAGTACCAACATCAGGAATATAAACATCAGGAATAACAGGTTGTTCTGGGGGTCTTATTGGAGGAATAATCGGGTCTTCAGGCGGGAAAAAATTAGAACTTTCTCCTCTAAAAACACGGTCATCTCTAAACTCACGTGTTGGGGCTTGTGGTAACGAAGCTATTCCTTGTTCTTTTTCAGTAGCTAAAGTGTTTTTAAAATCAGCAACATCTGCTTCGTATTGGTCAGTAGCACTACTAAGTGCATCATTAGCTTCTTTTCTTAATTCAACTGCTTCTGTTATTTCAGGAGGAATATATTCAAAAGAAGGAGGACTTATCATAGGTTCTTTTTCAAACACTTTTGAAAATGGATTACCTCCCATACCTCGTCTATTAAAATCAATCGCCATTATTTTAGTCCTTCTTGTATATTCATAATTCTTTCAGGAATTGGAGTTATGTAATCATAATCTTTAATCTGAAATTTAGGTTCTATTTCTTCGTTACCGTACAATCCTTTTTTACCTTCAGGAACTTGTAAATATTTATCTTCTCTGTTGTAATATTTTAATTCATTAGCTAAATCCATAGAAGCAACACTACCCCAAGAAACTAAAAAACGTATATAAGCGTCTTTCGATATTCTTCCTTGTGCAAAATCTAATTGTTTTTTAAGAGCTTTAGGGTCACGCATCATTTCTGCCATAACTTCTCTTTGATTTTCTCCCATACGTTTTGTAAAAGCAGTAGTTCTTCTTCCAAACTGTGTTAACGGTTTAATCCAAGCTTTTCTTACATATTCCCAAATATTTCTTGTTTCTTCTAAAGCTGCTGAGGTCGCTCTTGCATCGATTGGTCCTTCACTTTCTTTAGAAACTAAATTAGCCCAACGTTTGAATTGTTTCATATACGCATCGCCGTCTTTTCCTAATAACGGTTTAATAAAATTTTCAAAAGTTAATTTTTCACCCACCATATCAGCAGGACCAAATCCATTTTCTATAGTATTTATTAAAGCATCATAATCCACAACTCGTTCCCCAGTAGTTCTTCCTGCTTCAGGGACTAAAACATTTTGAGTTATCCAACGTAGTGTTGCTGTTTTTATTTGGTCTTCTAAAAGTTCATTACCTTTTGCAAGCTTCATCATTTGTTCTATATCAAATAAAATAATTCCAGATTCTTTTTGTGAAGTAGAAGCACTTAATATATTAGATACAAAATCATAAGGACTGGCTGCTGGATTATTAGGTGCAAATTTATTCCTTAATGTGTTTGTAATAGATTCATATTCATCCATTTGTTTTTGAAATTTTTGAAATCCCTTAGGGTTAAAACCAAAAACCTGAGAAGGTTCTTCTCCGAAAATAGCTTTTATAGTTCCTCGTTGTTCTCTCATAAATTTAGAATAATCCCTAGCTATTTGAGAACCGCTTTTTTCTGGGTTATCTAATATATTATTTTTAACCCAAGACATGAATTCTTTTTGTAATTCAGGAAGCTCAGTACCATCCCCCTGTGATTTAATAACTTTTACAAAATTATCTATTTCGGGGTTTGGTTTATTTCTAACATTAGTAGCTAATATATAATCTAATAATTTTCTAGGGTCTTGTTCAGATATTGTTCTAAAAATTTGCGAGTTAGCGTCTTTCATAGCTCTCCCTTGTGCCTGCCAAGTTTCTGCTAAATCTATTCCCCAATTATTTTGTTGTTTCCAGACCTCTAATTCTTTTGGAGTAGGAGCAGAACCCGTTGATTGTTTATAAAGTTCAGCTCCTTTATCGTCAACTATTTTTTGCATTTGTTTTTCTATCCCGTGTTCTAATGCTCTTGAATACTCTCTGAGTTGGTCATTTTTAGTTTTACTAGCTAGTTCATTTAAATTAACTCGTAATGAATCTAGTTCATCAAACGTAAATTTAATTTCATCTGCTCCTGCTAATTTACTTCCGTTTGGATTTCTACCTTGAAGTCGGTTTCTTAAACTTTCAGGTATTCCTTTAAAAAATTCATCAGCGGCTTCGCTTCTGTCTTTATAATTTAAAATTTTACCAAAATCTTTTCTACTAGCTTTTTTCCATTCAAGTGTAGGAGTTCTAGTATAACCCGCTCCCGTGTATAATCCAGAATAACGAGGGTCTTTTTTTATTATATTCCATTCTTCACCCGCCGCTGCTGAGTATCTTTTTCTTATATCTTCTAATTTAGTTTGAGTTCTAGTAAAAATCTGAGAACCTGAAGCTCCTGGATTAATAACATCATCTAACATTAAAACGGAATCTTCAGTTAATTCGTCTTGTGTATTTTTCCAACTGGTTTGTAAATTGTCTATAGCCTCTCGCATCGCTTTATCAAGTTCTTCTATTTTATTTGCTGCTGATGCTCTTAATCCTTCACCGACAGTTAACCCAGTAGCTCCTCCAGATATTCCTTCAGCGTAATAATCATTAATACTTTTTATAAATCTATCTATAACTTCTCTGTTATTTTCTTTAATTGCTTTGTATACTTGCCAAGATTTACCTGCAGGGTCAGCGTTTTCTAAAAAGATTTTTTCAAGAGTATTTGCATCTATATTTCCTGTTTTTGACGACAAAGTAGGAGTCCATTGACCTATTTCTTTTCCCATAAGTTCAGTCATTTCAGCAATACCATCTCTAATGCTTTGATTAGTTCCTGCTTCACGACCGTAAACAATTTCTGCTTGTCTACCTCCTTGACCCGTGCCTAAACCTGCTTCTTCCCGAGCTGCTTGTTCGTATAAATCATCCATTTGTTGATAAAAGCTCGGTGGAACGTCTTGACCTGTAAACTTATACCAAATAGCGGGAACAGTTTTAATAGCACTGGTAATAGCAGCAGTTCCTGCAAAAGCTAATGCTCCAATCATTGCAGATTCTCCCATAATTTCATCAAAATCTCTATCAACAAAGCCTCTCCTTTTCCCTTCTGTTAAACGAAGAAAATCTCCACCTGCTGCTCCTGTAGCAGAAAGAAGAGACATAGCTCCTATATCTCTTAAACGACCCAATACTCCAGGGTCTAAATATGCTTCGTTTCTAGACCATGCTTGCGAGCCTTTTTTTAACTCTTTAAATTTAGAACCTTTTAATACTTTATCTAACCCTTTAGTACCAAAAATTGTTAAAGCTACATCTCCTACTATTGAAGGACCTTCTTGATATAAGAACTGTTTTACGTCCTCTCCTGTAATAAAGGGACTATTAATAGCTTTATAAGTATCTTCTCCAGCAGCTTTAAATTTAATACCTCTCTCAGGTTTTTCAGGAATTATATATTTAAAATCACCTGTTATTCCTTTAGCTTTAGCATAATATTGTAAATCTTGAATAGTTGTATTACGGGGTAAAAACGCTAAATCTTTTTTAAAATCATCGCTGCCGTCAAAATCTATAGTCTCGTAAGGATTAACGCCCCAAGAGGCTATTTCTTCAGCTCTTTTTGTTCTAACTGCTCTTTCAGGCTCTATCCTCATATCGATTTCCCTTTGGTCTAAAGGGTTGTATGGCATATAAATATTTTCTGCTTCCATGGCTCTTATTCTTTGAGCTCCTGGAGAATTATATAATTCAAATCTTTTAAATAATTCAGGTTCGTCTCTTTCAAAATTAAACTCGTATGGATTATTATTATAAGGTTTAATTCTTTGTTCAATTATTTTTGTAGCATTGTTTTGTGTTTCTTGATATAAATCAGGATATTGAGTTGACGGATAAATTCGGAAATATTCTTCTTGAATATTAGGAAACTGTACTAAGGCTAATGTTTTTAATTCAGGGTCACTAATTAATTCACCATACGTTTTATTATTATTAGGTAATTTTGTATTCCTTAAACGTTCAACACCATCATTTAAAAGTGCTTCATAGTTTTCATACTGTTCTTCTGGTACTTTACCTTGGGGAATACTAGCCACCTAATTTCTCCTCTATAAAGTTTGATTGTATGGGAGGAGGAGGTGTTATAACTGTTACACCATCAATAACCTGAGGTTTATTAGTTTTTGATTTTGTTCTATTATAAAAAGAAGGTATTGGACTTTCATGACTATCCCATTCATCTAGTAGAAGATTACCTCGTCTACTAGTTATTTGACTATTTACACCATAACGTGTTCTAAAATTACTAAAATTATAATTTACATAATCGTCCCATTTTTGTTCTCCGTCAGGATTAACTGAAGGGTCGTAATACATATCAATAAGTCCAATAGCGTGGTTTGCATCTTTACTATACTTCCCGTTTTCATTTTTTACTATGCTATATTGACGCATATCTCCTTTATTTAATCTCACTTGTATATCGTTATCATTACCACTAATAAGACTGTCTACAGCACGTAATAAATTAGTTTTTAATACCTCTGAATCATTAGAAGCTCCTGAACCAACTATTTCTAAATGATAGGCTAAATCTTTATCAGAAAGTGTTCTACCTGTTTGACCATTAGCAGAAGCAAACATATAGGCTAATTGTAAAAAACTAGCTTTTGTAGCTACTTGGTTATAAGTTATGCCTTTAAATAAATCTTCAATTTTTTTACCTCTATTAACTTCTTCATAAGCTCCGCTTAAACCATTAATTGCAATATCTAATTCTGCTTCAGTTATTGAACTAGGGTCATCTGCATATCTAGTAAGTATTTCTGCCAAGTCTTTAGCCGCATAACCAGTTCCTTTTGAATTGTACGCAGTAGAACCACTACCTCCGTCTTTTGTGTTACTAAAATATTTATCCGCTGTTTTAGTATTTACTCCATCCGTTCCTGCAGTATATAACCCAGCCATATTATTAAATTCATTCCAACCTCTATTACCTAAGTTTACAAAAGCAGCCGTAATACTCGCAGGGTCTATAGTTTCTCCATTTATAGCGGGGTCTAAATTATCTATAATTAAATCATTAGCTACTCTAACAACTGATATAGTAGCAGCGTCTTTTACTTTAAATTCGTCTGTTAATTCTTTTAATGCAATGTTTTGTTTACTACTGAAATTACTGATATTAGTACCCCCCTGTCCTGCAATATACTCTATATAATTATCACCTAAAGGAGTAAGTCCTTTTTCAGTATATGCGTAACGTTTACCGTCAGTTGGGTTAAAAATACCGTCTACTAAGCTTTGGTTTCCTAACCTAGCTTCGTCTAAATCAAAAAAAGTTTTTAATTGATAAGCGTCTTGTTCTAATTGTTTAGTTAAAAAACTTCCTCTAGCGTTTATTTTACTTGTTTTATCAGCTCTTTTTGCATTTCGCATGGACATATACGATTTACCGTAATTAATAGACCCTTGGTCTAAAGAACCTGCAGCGATTAAATGAGCTAGTTCAGTCATTCCGAAGCCTCCTTTAGAGGGCTGTTCGGGTGCTCCGTATTGATTATACGTATCTATTTGAGCTTGTACTTTTTGATTTTGTTTAACCTCGTCTAGGGTTTCAGGATTTTCTACAAAACCACTAGAAAGACTTTTTAAATAATCTTGGTCTGACGTTGGTTGACCTTTAAATAGTCCCATCAAACCTTCAACAGCTAATGGTAAAAGAGGAGCTAATTTATCTTTAGTAGATATTTCTAACGGTTCTCTATTAGCGGGTCTTCTAGCAGTAGGGAATCTCATTTGAGTAGGGCTTAATTTAACATTCATTATGCCCCCTCCTTCTTTAGGTCCGCCGAAAGTTGGGAAAGGTGTGTATTGTGCCATTATGCTATCATCATGTTAGAGGGCTGCTGTGGGCTAAACTTATTTTGTTGTGGCTGTTGATAAGAATTTGTTCCTTGCGAAGGAGCTAGACGAGAAACAGCAGTTCCTATATTATTATAAATTCCTGGAAGTCCTGCGTTTTGGTTATATCCTGTATTTGCAGAATTGCCTCCTCCCATAGCCCCTGTCGGAGAATAATTGCCATAAGGAGCTTGTGCTCCACCAGCATAGCCGTAGCCACCTGCCATAGGTCCAAGAGAAGCTGTAAGTGCTCCAACGTTTTGTAACGTTTGCATAGGTAAGTTGTATTGACCTGTAAAGTTTTGATAATTTAAATCCATTAGGGATTGTTGTCTACCTCTACCTAGTCCACCCATACCCATCATTGATTGAATATCTCCTTGTTGTAACTGTGGTAACATACTAGCCATACCACCGTATTGACCAGCAGTTCCTTGCATACTTCCTGCCATTTGATTACCAATACCCGCTATCCCTTGACCGCCTTGTAAACCCATACCGAACTGTTGTTGTCCTAAAGCACCTAATTGTTGTCCTTGTTGTAATTGATTACCGAATCTTTGTTGGTCGATTGCGGACAGTTGTTGTCCTTGTTGTAATGTATTACCGAATCTTTGTTGGTCTAGTTGATTTAACTGCTGACCTCTTTGCATTTGGTTATTAATAGCCATTTGTTCAGAAGCATTTAATGCTTCTCCTCTAGCCATTTTAGCTTGTGCTTGTTGTGCTTCTAAACTACCTAATTGTCCTGCTCTTGTTAATGCATTTTGAGCTTCTGTTGTAGAAAGGTCTCCAAACTGTTGACCTCTAGCTAAAGCTTGTTGTGCTTGTTGACCTGCAAAACCACCTTCTTGTCCTGCTAAACTTGCTTGTAACCCTGCTAATCCTTGTTGACGACCTTGTTGTGATTCAAACGCTTGTTGTGCTCTATTTGCTGCATCAGAATAACCACCACTACGAATAGCGGCTATTTGTTCTGCTGCTCCTCGTGCAGTATCTTGGGCTAATTCACTACGTCTCATTCTTGACCTAGCACCACCGAAAGCTCCTCCGCTAACAGCTTCGTCTCTTAAACCCATATCGCCTTTAGCTAACCCTTCTCTAACATCTTTCATAGTTTGGTCAACTACTTGTTGTTCGTAAGGATTATAAAAACTACTTATATTACTTGGGTCAAATTGTCCTATAGACGCTATACCGCTTTGTTCTGCTCTACCTAATGCACCTCTAGCACCACCAAAATTGCTTCTAGCTGCTGCGGTTTCTCGTCTAGCTAAATCTAAATTAGGTGCTCCTGCTCTTGTTAGTTGTTGTGCTTCACTAAAATTAGGTACGCCACCTGCAAAATCAGACCTGCCTGATTGTGTAAATAAAGCGTTTTCTATTAACCCTCTACCTGATTGACCTTGTTGAGCTCCCGCAACCATGTTTCTGCCTGTAAGGTCTAACCCTGCTCCTCTAGTTAACCCTGCTGCTTCGCTTGTTAATCCTCTACCACCTTCTAATCCTTGTCTTATTTGAGCTGCCCCTTGGTCTCCTGCTCCTCGTGCAACACCTGCGGCTTCATCTAATAATCCTGCTTGTGCTCCTAAATACGGTCTATAACTACCAATAGCAGAATCTGCCAACTGCATACCATAAAGTTCTCTAGGGTCAAAATCAGCTACCCTTTGTCCTGTGTATGTAAACGGACTTGAATTAGCTTCTCCTAAACTACCAAACTGTTGTTGTAAAAATTGTTGGGCGTAAGGAAATATATCCTGTTGTAAAAACTGCCCTATATACGGGGCGGGAGCCTGACTTGAATATTCTTGTTCTTCTCTAGACGCCATATCTTTTATTTCCCATATTATTAAATTTATCTAAAACAGCTATGCCTTTAGCATGACTGCCGTTACCTGCTGCGTCTACTGCCGCTTTAGATAACATATATTCTCCGTTACTCGCCATTACTGGAATTAAATCATCTTTAGGACCACCTGGACCATTCATAGGACCTCCATGAGGCATAAACATTGGTCTTTGTAATACTTTACCGTTTTTAGCAAAAGTTACATTAGACCCACCAACAGGTGTTATATTTTGTAATTGATTTCTTCTTCGTGCTGCGTTTCCTGGAAGTGTTCTAGTGCTAACTTGACTACCTTTTTGTTCAGGCATATCTTTTAAAGCAGCCGTAAGAACACTAGTTAATGCTCCTAGTCCTGCATTAAACATTGCAGGATTATCTGTTGCGAAATTTTCTAAACCTATGTTAGCGTTTTCTAACAGACCTGTTGGAACTTCTTCCATAGAAACCTCAGGTGTAATTCCTGCTATAAGGTCTGATGGATTTTGCATAATGGGATTAAAATCTTCTATCATAGTTTTATCCATAATTTGTTGTTCCATTACATCAGCTAAATCAGGTTCTGCTATGGATGTAAAATCTATAACGTCACTCATTTCAGGACGTTTACCTGCTCCCCCTATACTTGTTAATAATTCTTTTAATTCTTCAGGAGTCATTAAACCACCTATACCGCCGCCACCTGCTTTATATTCAAGTTTTCCGCCGTAAGCAGCATTCATTACTCCGTTATCTAGTCCCAGTTGTTGTAGCAGGGCTAATACTTGTTCTTGGTCTCCTCCTTCAGGTTCTATCATATTTGTATATTCAAAATCACCAAAATCTTTTAATTCACTTCCTTCTACGGGAGTAAAAGGTGCTCCTTCTCCTGGGCTTAAACTAGGTGAGGTACCACTACCTATGGCTGCTTTAGGGTCTTTAGCCCTATTAGATGCTATTTTTCCTGCTGCGAGAGTTCCTCCAACAACAACCAAAGCTGCTTTCATTGCTACTGTCATATACAAACCTCAAAACTTTTTATTAATTTATCTATTTGCTTCAAATCTAAACCTTTTAAAGAAGTTTCAGAAAAATCTTTAACTGTTACTTCTTTTATTACTTCTTCAGGGGTTAAACAATCAGTTCTATGAACTGTTATAAAAGTACATTCTTTATGAATAAACAAAAGTCTTTGCGTCCCTGCTAAAGTTACTCCGTGATGTGGAGCTTTTATACGTTGAAGTCCTTTTTCAGTATAAATAGAACATTCCCCTTCCATAATAAAGAAAGGATGGTTTTTATTATGTATTTTACTAACTACTGCTAAACCTTTAGGCATAACAATAGTTCTTATATATTGACCATCGGCAAAATCATGGGTAACTGCTCCTTCTGTTTCTCCCCTATACATAGGAACCGCTTTTTCTTGTCCTGTTTCTTTAACAAAGTTATCTAAAACTTTTTCAAATTCAGCTACTTTTGTTATAAATTGTTTTTGATTTTCTTTATAGTTTATAAACTCAGAAACTTCATTATCGGTAAACTGAGGTATTGTTTTTAATTGAGTTAAAGCCATTAGAAACGGCTCCTAGATTTTGTCTTTTTTCCTTTAGACGAGTATATAACAAAACCAGAACGGCTCTGTGCTTTTTTCTTATAAGTGTTTTTATCTACTCCAACCATTGTTTCTCCAGCGTGTCTACACGTATTTGCGAGTTAAAGCTCATCCCGTAAACTGCAGCACAAGGGCTGATATACTGATTATATATCAAAAAGTATGTATTTTTAAAGGTTTTTCTTTACCTTTTACTTTTATCGGTTTTAGTTCTTTTAGAGGATAACCGCAATAAAGCTCAGTTTCTTCTCCTATTAGTATATTTACACCCGCTTCTTTAGTTGCTGATTCTAGTCTAGCTGCTGTATTAACAGCATCTCCTATAGCTGAATAATCAAATCTAGTATCGCTTCCCATATTACCAATAACCGCTTCTCCTGTATTTACGCCTACTCCAATCTCAACACCGATATTAGCTTTTATTATATTTTCTTGTATTTCTTTAGCACATTCTACAGCTATTCGTTCATGATGTAGTAAATCCATAGGTGCATTAAAGATAGCCATCATTGCATCTCCAATATACTTATCTACCATTCCTCCATATTTTTGTACTGCATCTGATTGTATAGTTAATGCTTTATTCATTATAGTTGTTACTTCTTCGGGAGATAATGTTTCTGATAAAGCTGTAAAGCCTCTAACGTCTGTAAATAAAAACGTACAACGTCTTTTTTCTCCACCTAGTTTTAATAAGCTAGGGTCTTTTTGTAAACGTTTAACTTGCCGTGGGTCTAGATAATGTTCAAACTGTTTTTTAATTTGTTGTCTTAATTTATATTGTTCTCTAAATCTTAAATAGAAAGCTATAGCTCCTGTGATAAATTGAGAAACTAAAGACCACGTAATATCTATTAAAACACCCGCAGTTATAGTGGAATAACCGTAGAAGCCCGTTAAAGCCATCGTAAGTAAAGCTAAGCTTACGCCCCACGTTATACCTAAATAGCTTATAAAAGCCCATACGAGCCCTACAGACGCTATAAATATAAGTAGTTCTAACGCTAAAGCGTAATCAGGAATATAGGGGCTATCTTGTATAAGGATTGATTCTGCTAATGCTGCTTGTATTTTATGAGGCTCTAATAAACCAACAGGCGTAGCAACCTGAGGCATGACGCCATTAGCAGTAACACCTACAAATACAAACTTACCATTTACGTCCATTTCTTGTAAATCAGTTTCGGGAGTATTAACCCAACTAATCCACTTACGACCAAGACTATCAGTTTTTACTGGCGGTATACCTCGTATAGCTATTTCCTGTATACCGTTTTCATTTGTAGTAATAATATACGTTTTTACATCAAACAATGCTTTATATATTTGAGTGCCAAAAGAAGCTAACCAACCGTCAGGAGACTTTAATAAGAGAGGAATTCTCCTAACAAGTTGGTCAACTTCGGTGGGAGCGGTAGCTATTCCTTGTAATATATTATCGTAAGGGTAGAAATTTTCTTTCACTCCCTCAGTAAGTATACCACCAATACTATCACCTTTTATAACTGTTCCTGTAGTTTTAGGATAATTACCGTTAGGTGTTTCAAACATAGCAATAACACTAGGACCATAACCTAAAGACCTAGCAAAATCTTCATCACCCATAAGTCTATCAGGCTGTGGAAAACTAATTACCCAACCAACACCAAGAGCACCTTTACCTAATAACTCTAGTTGTATATCTGCTAATCTTTTTCTAGGTAAAGGATAACCACCTTCACGTTCAACGTCTTCTTCTGTTATATTTAAAATAACAAAATTACCAGAAGGTTCTTGCTGTTTTATAAATGTATCAAATACTTTTAATTTAAGTATTTCTGTAGGTGTTGTTTGAAATACTAAAGGTAATACTAAAATGACTAATAAAGGTATTATTAATTTTTTCATCCATCGTTTTGCGTAATGGTTATAACACTATCGCTTCCTCCATTCACCTTGATTATATTAGATACTCCATCTTGTATCAAAATTACGGTATACGCATCACTACCGTTCAAATCTACCCTAACGCTTTCGTTTACTTGTCTTCGTAAACTAATAACGTTGCCTGTTATTAACGCAGTTATTTGAGTATCAGGGTCTTTACCTAAAAGAGTTCCTGATATTTGTGTACTTGTAGCTTGGGCTAAAGCATCTTCATCTTCGGCTATAGCCAGTGCATCTAATACATTAAGTAAATCTTCAAGATAATTCACGTCTAGGAAATTAATATCGAGTTCTGTAAATTCAAGTTCATCATCACCTAAATAATCTACATCTAAATAATCTACATCTAACTCATTAAAATCTAAAATACTTTCTTGGGCAGTTGAAACTTCTTCTGCATAGGTTATTTTTTCTTTTTTAGGTGGAGTAACGATTAACATATTATCAATAACATCTAACGTTAAATCTAAAATAACAGGTTTAGAAGGAGCTGATTCAAATACACTAACTGTAGTAGCTTGATAAGGTTTATTTAATAAAACAGTCCCCATAGCCGTAACTACTTCTATTTCACCACTAGATAAACCTGACGCGTCAGGAAGTAGTATTATTAATGACCTGCCTAACTCATCAACAGTAGCTGTGAAATCAGTTCCACGAATTGCTATATTAGCTGTAGGAGTTCTAAGTTCTATATTTTGTTTATTTATACGGTTTAAATTACCAGTAATAAACCTAGCTGTTCCAAGACCAAAAGTAAGAGCCATTTTAGATTTACTTGGGTCAGGGTCATAAATATATTCATCTATTAATAGTTGTGAGTGTTCTGTAAGTTTTACAATAGAGTTATCTAAAAAAGTAATAGCCATTCTACCGTCGGTAGTTACAGCTTCGTCATTGCTTTGAATAGCAAACTTTAGATTAGCGTCGTATGGTTTATCTCTTACTATTTGTGCTGAACCGTTTAGTTCAGAAATATCTCCAATATCAACAGCTTGTGCTTGTACCTTGGTCGTTTTGAACGACACAAACAGTAGAAGCAGCAGTGCCAGAGATTGACGTAATTTTGAGCCAGTCATTATCTTGGGTACTCAGTTGTTGAATATTAAATGTTCTTGAACCGCCTGTATGGTCTAAATAAAAATATCCACCTGCTGAAGCATTAACACCAGTACCTGTATAAGTAACTGTATTATCAGAACCATCTATATCCATATAATTAGTTGCACCATCAATATTAATATTAGATGTTACTGTGTTATTAGAACCTTGAATAATCCAATCTAAATCTAGTGATGCAGCTATAGCTGATGTTCCTTGATTTAATGTAAAAGTATTACCACTACCAGTAACAGCTACGTTTTGATTAGAGCCATCTGAACTATTAGAATTTGTTGGGTCTACTTGAATCGTAAAAGAATTTGTACCGCCCGTAAAATTATATACACCTGTAAAGTTGTCAGCGTATATATCACCAAGAAATTTATTAGTAGCACCAATCATATTAATATCAAGGGTCATGGCGTTTCCGTCTAAATCAAAAGCAGTTAAATCACCTGCAGAAGAACTTAACCCACCAATAATATTAGATATACCAAGCTGTTCTAAATCTATGTTAGCACCAGTACCTGACTGGTCTACATATATTTCATTGTCCGCAGCGTATAACGGTAATAAAACAAAACACAGCAATAATTGTATGTATCTGTTCATCATCATAAATTCATTCTACCGTTTTTTCTTCTATTTGTAAAACCCAGTAACCTTTTTTGTAACCTAACTTAATTATCTCCAATACTCCGCCTTCGATAGCTTTCATTAAAGCAATAGTAGAAGACTCGTTTCTTGCGTTACCTGCTTCTATTTCTACAAGTTCAGTATTCATTTCTATAAACCTAAATACATCATTAGATTTACCATAGCTAAATATCGTCTTTTGACTTAATACTTCTAATAACACTTCGCCTGTTGCTACAGAAACCATACGCAAACTAACGGTTATATTATCTTCTCTATATTGTACGCTGTTTCCAATACCTAAGTATCTAGCACCGATACCTCCTGATTCTAAATTAGCTTCATAAGATATAACAGCTCCTTCAATTAAAACACCTGCGAATAATAAAGGTGCTAATTGTTTTTTCTTTTCTTCGTCACTAGCAAATTTTTCTCTAGCTGACCGTATAAGTTGTCTTTCTTTTGTAAGGTTATCTAAACCAACTCTTTCTACAACCCTAAAGAAATTACCGTTTCCTGCGTGTTTAAGTGCTCTTATAAGTAGTGCATTAGGCTGTTGGGTAATAGCTGTACTAAATAAAGCAAACTCACTATTGCTTTTACGTTGACCTGTTTGGTCTGTAAATGCTGTAGGATACACAGCTACCACGGGACTTACTTTAGGAACTTCTACACTACGTAAAGCTGAAGACTGTAAATCTTGTATATTTACTACACTGTATCTTTGAAACCTGTGTTCGTACGTATCTTCAATTTGGTCTAATGTAGAACAACTAGAAAGTAAAAGTACCAATAGGAATTGTAATTTCAGTAACTGTTCCATCTGCTTCCGTAATTTTTAATGTTAATGTAACACCATCGCTTGTATACTCAATAATGTTTCCTTCTAATTCTATTGTACCTGAATCAGAAGGTGTTTCTCCAAAGAGGTTATTAACTAATTGTCTAGATAGTTCAGCATAGACACGTGATTCAAGATTTCTCATAAATCTAGCTAATGTAGAGTTTTCTTTTTCTCTTTCTATTTCGTCTTGTAAAGCTTTGATTTCTTCTTTAATAGTCAGTTTACGACTAAACTCTTGATTTTCTATAGTTAGATAATGAGATGAGGTACCTATACCATTAAAACTAGGAGATTTAAATTTATGAACTATTTGGTCTGCTTTAATGTTTTCTACAAAAACACCGATAATTAACATTGCTCCTATAGCCATTATTATCCATAGTAGTCTATCTTTTTCTTCTTCAGGGGTCATTTATTTCTCCTAATGTAAAACTCTTTCTCTTTCTTCAGTTTCATCTATTCCTATAACTATTTTAGCTTCACCAACGATAACTACTCCATAGGCTTCTGCTTCTACATCAGCTTCTTCAAAGCTATCAGCGTATATGAAGGGACCTTCGTATATTTTATCGCCTACTTTAAATTCTGTTAAGAATACTTTTTTCATCAATCTTTCCTTTGGTCGTTTCTGTCTGCTTTCGCTATTCTATCGGTGTTCATAAGTTGCGGTACCCCTAGTATAGTCTTTAAAAGAGTATCTTGTCTAATTATCTCATTGTCTACAGAACGCACTCTGTCTATGAGAGCTACCAAAATGCCGTGTTGTGAATCTAATTTTTGACCTAACCGTTCTTCTATTTGAGCTATTTGTGCTGATACTTTTTCATCAAGCACATCTACTTTTGTTTCCATACCATCAATAATTTTATTAATAAGCTTCCAAATAAATAAACCAAGACCGATAGCTGCTGCTATTGGAAAACCAACTTCATTAATTAATTGAACTACGGAATCCATAACAATTAATCAACTCCCCAAATTTTAGTTTTTGTACCTCCATGATACTCAACAGCATGTCCTTCATCTATTAACATTTGACAAATATCGTTACCGTCTTCTGTATAGGGTATACCTAAAATTCTACCGTACTTGCCTTTACCTAAAGATTTAACTTTAAAATTTCCTTTGCAGATTTCTGCTAATCTTACTTTTGCAGCTTTACCCATAATTTTTTCTTTAGCTCTTTCTGGGTATCTTTTTGTGTTAATTCTAGACTCAGGGGTGTCAATGCCTGAAAGACGAACTCTTTGTTTATGTAGTTTAACATCAAAACCTAAATCAAGACAACAGTCAAAAGTGTCTCCGTCTACTATTCTTTCTAGTGTAGCATTATATACAAATGCGTCTGGTGCTTTTTTAGCCATTTAACATTTCCACCTTTTACGTGCTTGGCGTAATCTTGAATTAGGATTTTTAGCTGCCTTAGGAAACTTCTTCATTTGTCCTGCACTTCTAGCACAGTAAGACTTTCTTCTTTTTGATGCTTTACTTCCTTTTTTAACTTTTCCTGTAACAGCTCCTTTAAGCTTAGACCCTGGATTTTTTCTTTTATATGCTGCAATACCTTTTTTAGTCATGCCCGCACCTGATTTAGTTTTACGGTAATTACCGCCTTTACCCGTAGTACGTCTTATAGATTTTTCTTTCTTCCTAGGCATTATTTCTTTTTACTTTTCTTTTTAGGCTTCTTAGCTGTTTTAGCAGAACGTTTAAAAGCAGCTGCTGTAGGAGCACCTTTAGCTCCTTTCTTACGCATCTTCTTTCCTTCTTTACGTTTTTTATTTATATTGTAATAAAGACCTTTTCTAGCAGTTCTGCCGTCTTTAGTTTTATGTGTTTTCTTTTTTGCGGGCATACTATTCTCCTATTTTTTCTTATGTACTTTTTGTACTGCGAAATTCGCTGCTAAACTAGCACCTTTATGTTTTACAAACTTACCTGTGTGTTTCATTAATTTAAATGATTTACCATTTTTCATCCAATGAAATCCTTTCGGTGCTTTAACTTTCATACTAAACTCCTAAAACTCTATCTTTTAATCTTATCGCTCTTGGACCTACTTGTATAGCCCAACGACTGTCTAACATTTCAACCGCTGCTTTGTCCCAATCTTCTTTTTCCATAGCTGCTAAAAAGTTTTTAAATTTTAATAAACGTGTAATCCCTAAGTTAAAACACATATTAGCCATAACTAAAACTAAATCTTCAGGAAGGTCTCTCCACCACGAAATATTTCTATCTAAATCATTAAAAACATTTTGTATATCGTTTTCAAAACACTCATTAATTCTTTCTTTAGAAACAGGAGTATCTACTTCTTGTCCGTGTTCTGGGTCTGTTTCTAATATTAAATGACCTATGCCAAACGTAGGATAACCTAAATGGTCTAAATAAATTTTATCAATACAGCCTTCATCAAACGTTAATTCTTCTTGTAGCTTTTTTAAATCCATAGTATTCCCTTTTATAATATTTTTACTATTGTGTTTCCACCCGTTAAGACACTTACTTGTCCAAGAGATGATGTTCCTTGAACTCCCTTTTCTGTTCCTGAATAAATATCTGACCATTGTTCTCCTGTCCATAATTGAAGTTGTTTAGTAGTTAAGTTCCAAATAACATCCCCTGTATTAAACTGGTTTATATTTCTTTGAGATTCATTAACGTTTATAGTAGAGCCCACGTTTACTTTATTTAAGCTTAATTCTAATATTCTAACTAAACGATTAAATATTGCGGGGTCTATGGGTCCTATAGCTACAGGAAGTTTCGTTTCTAATAGCTTAGCCATTACCTCATTCCATCAGGTTTTATATCTATACGTGTTGCTCCCAATCTAAAACTCATTCCCACGTCACTCGCATTCGTATCGTTAGATTGAACTCTTAATACTGCTTGTCTTCCTCTTACACGAGTATCTATTTTAGTAGTTACCGAAGTACACCCACTAGTAACTGCTGTAGTAAGTTCTTCTCCAGGAAAATTTCTTCTTTTTAACACAATATCTAAGGTTTGTCCGTCTGCTCCTGTACTTGCAGAACCTGTAAATTTAACATCAGGAATTATTCTACTTATAGACTGATACGCATCTCCTTCGCCTAAATCAAAATCAGCAGATTCTATAAAGACATTAGTCATTGCTGTATTATCATCGTCGTTACCTGTTTCATGGTTGAATAAATACCCAATGTTATCGGTACTAGATGTTGCTTTAGGGTCGCTAAATATACCTTCGTCTATCCAACAAGTTCTGGAAAGTTCTCCTATCATCCATAAATTTTCTTCATAATTATAAGTAACATATCTATCGATAACGTTGCTATCTGCCGAACAATAAAACCAACCGACTTCGTTAAATGCTTTATTAACAAAACCGAATATTTGATAACTTTGTGTTTGGTTTAAATCAGAAAATACATAATCATCTACAGTACATGGAAGTTCTTGTATAGCTCCTGCATAAGCATAAAAACCTTTTTTATCCATCCAAAAAACGCCTTTAGGAGTATTTACCATAGCATTAGGTCCAACAAGACCAACACCTTCATTAACTAGGTTAATTGAAAAAGTAAAAGGCTGACCTACAAAAGTCATAGAATATAAAGACGTATCTGTCCATATCAACGTTTCTTGTCTTGCTCTAACAGCTCCTACGATTGCAGAACCTGCTGAAAGTCTAAAAGACCCTGCTGTATTAGTAGGTAACGGTTCCCATTGTTCTACATTTTCTTGGTCGCTCCAAGCTATAAACATAGGGTCGATAGCCCCTGTTCTAGCCGTGTTTGAATCATTTAAAGGGTCTGCTCCGAAACAAATAACATGCCTATCTACATCAGATACCATCACTTGTAATGCTACTGTTGGTGTTAAATTAGCTCCTGCTAAACTAGATAAAGCAACTGCTCGTGTATTTGTGCCGCTAGACTCGTCCCAATAAAAAACACCTGAACCTCTGGCATTTAAAAGCAAATCTTCTCCAAAATTATCGTGAGACCAAAGTCTTAACTGATTTGTGGCATCTAAAGAAGAAACGCTTCCCCAAGTTCCTGCTCCCCAGTAATCAGACCCCCAACCTGTAGAAGGAACATAAACGTCTAACCCAACATTTAACTGATACGCTCCGTCTACACCAGCACCTCCGTTGCCGCTATCACTTGAATTAGCGGTAGCTGTTGCAGTAAAAGTATATGTATTAACAGTAGGGACTGTGTTTATTTGATATTCTTGATTTAAAACTGCGGCTGTTATATTGCCGCCTAAAGTAGCTGCTCCGCTAAAAGTAACAAAATCTCCAGCAACAGCTCCGTGGTCAGAATCTGTAGCGGTGATAGTTGTAGAACCATCTGTAGCTGCAAAAGTAATACCGTTTGTTGTAGTAGCTCTTATTGGTGTTACATCGTTAAAAACTGTCCCGTCTATAACGTAATATTTCCAAGTAGTTCCTAATCCTAAATATTTTGTTCCCGCTAAATCTACCCAAGCATGAATTGCTCTGCCTGTAGCTTTAAAACTATTGGTAGTGGCTTTAGCCCATCCACCTATTTTTTCTGGCAATCCTTTACGAAAACGAACTAAATTGGAATTCACCCAACCGCCTTCACTAGCGTAATCGGTCGCTTCTTTGTTTATTCCTGGTTTAAATAAAAGTTTTTGAAGAGGCATTAAATCCCCCTATACAAACTTAGCTAAAAATACAACACCGACAATAAAAGGATAGACCGCCCAAATCATGTTATCTAGTTTATCAAAACGTTTTGAGCCGTCTTCCAGTCTTTTATCGATACTTTTATATAATGCTTTACACTCTCTTTCATGAGATTCTATAGCATTTAATGCATCTTTAGCAGTAGCCATTATTTATCTTTGGCTTTTCCGATGTTTAAAGCAAGTAAATCAATAAACTTATACAGTTTACCAATCCAAGCGTCATCTTTAGGGGTGGGTGTTGAAGCTGCTACTATTGAAGCAACGGTTACTATTGTAGTAATCCACATAATTAAATCTACCATTTATTTCTCCTCTTTTTCTTCTAGAACCTCATCAGCTTTTTCTTTAGTTGAAGCTATAAAGGTGTTTTCAAAAACAGTTAAAGCTGCTTGTATTTGGTCTAAGTCAAACTGAATTTTAGATTTTTTATTTCTTAAATCCGTAATTTGATTAGCTAAATACTTTTGCTCCTCACTCATTTCTGTTTCTAGAATTTCGTTATCGCCAATGACGGCTTTATTTTCTTCTTTTTGCATTAGTGCACCTCCATAGGTGATGGTTTATTAAAATTAATTAGCTGCGATGTATGCTTTACCAGTAGCAATAGCTGCAACGTGAGTAGTCTTTTTACTATCTGCTGCTCCTGCTACATTAGGCGTATCATCATCACTATCAACAGGTGCATAAGTTAAAATAAGTTCTAAGTGGTCTACGTTCCTTTGTACCATTTCATTTATTTCAGACTGCTCCATGCCTTCAACATCCCAAGTTCCACCGTTTACACCGTTGATAAGTGT
>Ga0208643_1000770_pt1 | contig 19885 bp, 15 predicted proteins | sample VirMetDEL_Nov_12_FD_184516 | JGI IMG/M metagenome (GOLD analysis project Ga0208643, IMG submission 184516) | Aqueous microbial communities from the Delaware River and Bay under freshwater to marine salinity gradient to study organic matter... | ecosystem: Environmental > Aquatic > Marine >... | reverse complement strand
AAGGCGATAGAAACATTGCTATTGGTACTGACGCTTTAGCCGCTCAAAACAACACTAGCGACACAGATGCCTACAATGTAGCTATAGGTTTTCAAGCAGGTGTATCAGTAACCACAGGCGTACAGAACACATTCGTAGGTGGTCTTGCGGGTGATGGCACTGACGATGGTGCTAGTAATACAGCCGTGGGTTATTCGGCTTTATCAGCCAACGCAGGAGATGATAACTGTGCTTTTGGCATAAATGCGCTGTTAAGTTGTACAGGCGATGCTAATGCCGCTTTTGGCAATAACGCATCTTTAAACGTGTCTTCAGGCTCAAATAATATTGGTATAGGGCGTGATGCACTTAGAACAGGAAGTCCGGGTGGCGCTCAAACTACTGGGTCACACAAAATTGGATTAGGTGATAGCAATATTACCTCTGCCCACATCCAAGTAGATTGGACTGTGGCCTCTGATGCGCGAGACAAGACAGACTTTACCGCTTTAGACGTAGGCTTAGACTTTGTTAAAGCTCTAGCACCTGTTACCTACAAGTGGGATAAAAGAGCCAATTATGGCGACAAGTACGCTGAAGACTATGACCTTAACGCACAGACTCCAGACGGTACTCACAAAGAAGATTGGTTAGACATTGGTTTCAAGGCTCAAGAAGTAGAAGCCTTAGAGATTGCCGCAGGTTACAACAAAGACAACAACACCAACCTAGTCTCTAGCCACACAGGTGACGGCAAGCAGATGGGCTTACAGTACAGCAAGTTTGTACCCATCCTAGTCAAAGCAATCCAAGAGCAACAAGCCTTGATTGAATCATTAACAGCAAGAATCACAACCTTAGAAGGATAACAACTATGAGCGAAGATAGAACAACAGAAGAATGTGCGGCAGACTTCACCGCAATGGGTCACAGCATTAGTCTCATTACAGACGTAATCGCGGGTGATGCGATGGCAGATGAAGAAGCCGCAGACAGACAGGATTGTGTTGACAGAAATGTCGCGCACCTAGAGCTTATGAAAGCTAAAGATGATTGGGGTAGCGAAAGTTTTACAGCTACTGACGCAGCTATTAGCGCAGGCAATGGATACACAGCATCATGAGCGAAGAAACAGTAGTACGAACAGCAGAAGAAAAGGCACAAATGTACAGCGCAATGCTTGGCAGCGTTAGCGTTATTACTAATGCTTTAAACGCAGACAACGACTTTTGCAACGACATGACAGACGAAGAAGTGAAAGAGCGCGTTATGCGTAGCTCCGGTTATCTGTCCGCAGGTGTAGCAATGGACGATTGGGGCAGCGAAGATATGTCCACAATCAATGCTGCTATTGCTGCCGCTGAAGCTGCTTAACATTTTTAATTAACCCACTAGAAAGGAGACTTATAATGGCGAAAAACGAAAATAAAACCATTACTGTCAATGAAGTAGAACACAACATTGAAGACCTAACCGAGCAGCAAATTGCGATGGTTAACCACATTGCTGATTTAGACAAGAAGCTAGGAAACCTAGTCTTTAACATGGATCAGCTAAAAGTAGGCCGCGAGGCTTTTGTAAACATGTTATCGCAGTCACTGGACGAACCTAAAGAAGTAAGTGAGTAAGATGTATTATGAGCCGCACTGTTCGAGATGCCCATCGTCGCATAGACGAAATTGAGCCTAGAGTGACCAAGCTAGAGACTGAAGTACATATCCAATTTAAAGAAGTATTTATTCGGATTAAACGCTTGGAAACAATTTTAATCGGTGCGGCTGGTACTATCATAGCTATGCTAGTAGCCATCTTGGCTAAAATGAGTTAGGTAGAGGTTAGTTATGCTACAACAGCTAATAGGTCCCGTTACCGGATTACTCGATAAGTTTATTGAAGACAAAGACCAAAAAAACGCATTAGCCCATGAGATTGCTACTTTAGCTACTAAACAGGCCCACGAAGCTAGTATGGGTCAGTTGGAGGTAAATAAAACAGAAGCGGCGCATCAAAGTGTGTTTGTCTCTGGATGGCGACCCTTCATCGGGTGGACCTGCGGATTAGGGATGTTTGGGAATTTCATCACTATACCCTTCTCTAATTTTATCTTAGCTCTGCTAAGTTATGACATTGTAATACCTTTGGTTCCTTTGGAGACGATGATGCCTGTCCTAATGGGCATGTTGGGTTTAGGTGGGCTTAGGTCCTTCGAAAAAGTAAAAGGTGTGACAAAATGAGTTATAAGTTGTCCCAACGCAGTCTTGGTAGGCTCGATGGTGTACACCCTAAACTACAAGAAGTTGTGCGGCTTGCTATTGAATACACCACAGTAGACTTTGGCGTAACTTATGGGGTTCGAGAAGTTGAAGAACAGGCCCGCCTTGTAGCATCTGGTCGCTCCCAAACAATGAAGTCGAAACATTTAGTACAAGACGATGGTTTCGGCCATGCGGTAGATGTTGTTGCCTATGACGGACCTGACGTAGTTTGGGAAATAAACGTCTACGATGATATTTGTGATGCTTTCAGGAAAGCCGCAATAGTGGTAGGTGTAGCTGTTAAGTGGGGCGCGGCTTGGTCCGAAGGGGATATCCGTAATTATAAAGGTACTTCAGAAGAAGCTATGAACGCCTATATCGATTTGCGCAGAAGTCAGTCGCGTAGACCTTTTTTAGATGGTCCTCATTTCGAGCTTATCACATGAAAACAACTATTGAAGCAGTGTAGGTGGACTATGGCTTTAAAGAAGTTAGTATTTAAACCCGGTATCAATAGAGAAGTAACACGCTACACCGATGAAGCGGGATGGTATGAGTGTGATAAAGTACGCTTCAGACAGGGCTTCCCCGAAAAAATAGGTGGTTGGCAACGTATCTCAGGAACTTCGTTTCTGGGGGTGTGCCGATCTCTATGGAACTGGGTTACTTTAGGTAGCATTAATCTTATTGGCGTTGGCACGCACCTCAAGTTTTACTTAGAGCAAGGTGGTGGATATAACGACATTACACCTATTCGTAGCACTACTTCCGCAGGAGACGTAACATTTGCGGCCACTAATGGGTCAGCAACACTTACTGTTACTGATACAGGTCATGGTGCCCGTGAAAACGATTTTGTTACGTTTAGTGGTGCAGTATCACTTGGTGGCAATATAACCGCTGTTGTGCTAAATGCCGAATACCAAATTGTATCTACCCCCTCTGCTAATTCTTATACAATAACTGCTACAGCTACAGCTAATGCATCAGATACAGCCAACGGTGGGGCATCAGTAGTTGGTGCATACCAAATACGTACTGGAGAGCCGTATGAAATCCCACTTTCTGGTTGGAGTGGTGGCACTTGGGGTGCAGGTGTATGGGGTACAGGTGGTGTGTCTACCGAAGCCATACGTTTATGGAGTCAAGCTAACTTTGGTGAAGACCTAGTATTTGGCCCTCGTGGGGGTGATATTTTCTACTGGGATGCAACAAACGGGGTAAACACACGTGGTGTTTACTTGTCATCTCTTAGCGGTGCATCCGATGTACCAACTTCACAAAACTTGATTTTGGTATCAGACATAAACCGTTTTGTGTTTTGTTTTGGTACTAATGATGTTGGTAGTGCTACAGTTGACCCAATGCTTATCCGCTGGTCTGATCAAGAAGACGTGGTAAAATGGACTCCGGCATCTACAAACCAAGCGGGGTCCTTGAGACTGTCGCGGGGAACTGAGATAGTCGCAGCTAAACAAGCACGTCAAGAGGTCCTCGTTTGGACCAACTCTTCACTATACTCCTTACAGTATCAAGGCGCTCCTGCGGTATGGGGGGCACAACTAGTTGGGGACAATATATCTATTGCATCTCAAAATACTGTAGCTTTTGCTAGTGGCACCGCGTTTTGGATGGGTAAAGATAAATTCTACATGTATGATGGCCGTAGCCAACCACTACCTTGTAACGTACGCCGCTACGTATTTGACGATTTTAATACTTTGCAGTACGACCAAGTATTTGCAGGTACAAACGAAGCGTTTCACGAAGTTTGGTGGTTTTACTGTTCCGAAAGCAGTGAGTTAGTAGATCGGTACGTGGTGTTTAATTATTTGGACAAAACATGGTATTACGGTACTTTAGCACGTACAGCATGGCTAGATTCTGGGCTACGAGATTTTCCACTAGCTGCAACCTATAGCTATAATCTTGTCAATCATGAGCAAGGTACTGACGATAACCAAACAGATACCACTGCGCCAATTGCAGCGACTATAACTTCAGGACAATTTGATATAGATGATGGAGACAAATTTGCATTTGTGTGGCGTATTATACCTGATGTTACCTTTGAAGGGTCTACAGCTACCTCCCCCAGTGCAACTATGACATTACTCCCCCTTGCTAATTCAGGGTCGGGGTATAACACGCCGTATTCAGAAGGTGGAAGCGCAACAGGTACGGTAACACGTACGGCTACAGTACCCATTGAAGAATTTACAGGGCAGGTAAACACGCGGGTTCGTGGGCGGCAGATGGCTATCCAAATAGAATCGGCTGATATTGGGGTTAAATGGCAGCTTGGGTCTCCAAGAGTAGACATGCGCCCTGATGGGAGGCGTTAGTGGCTAATGAACTACAACGTGTTGAACCTCCTGCGTTACCACTAGCTCCAGACTCTTACGAACGGACATTTGTTGACCAGAATAGTAACATTTTACGCTTGTTCTTTAACCGCTTGGTTACTATGGTATCTACCGTTTTTGCCGAAGATAATGGTGGCAAGTTTATTTCGTTCCCTTATGGTATTTTCTACAGTAGCATAGATCAAACCGCTTCTAGCGCAAATACAGGGTACGCTGTAACTTTTAATGTGGTGCGAGGCAGTAGTGGTATTAGTGTAGTAAGTAACTCACGTTTAACTGTAGCCAGCGATGGTGTGTATCACGTGAAAACAACTTTACAGTTAGAGTCTACTAACGCTTCAGCTAAAAACGTATCAGTGTGGCTCAAGAAAAATGGCACTGACGAAGTGTATAGTGCCCATGAGTACAGCATAACAGGGACTGGTAAGAAGGATATTGCTAATTGGGACGGTTCCCTAGCTCTCTCCGCAAATGATTACGTAGAGGTTTTTTGGGCAACTGATGATACAAACATAGAACTACATGCTCACACTGCTTCATCTCCTAGACCTGCTGTGGCTGCAGCGTCAGTTACCTTATCATTTGTTAGCAACTCATAGTGCGCGCTTGCCTAATACCAAGTAATAGCTATACTGGTTAGACCCTTTAATAGGAGCGAACCATGAGTTTTAATTTTTTAGAGTTGTTTAATGCTGTCGGCGCAGCACAAAAAGTAGTTACAAATGACTTCATACCCGCCGAATCTTTAGCAACGCCGATAACTGAAGACGTAACTAATCTTGATAGCCTAGATGTAACATTAACTTTTTTTGTGCTTGGAGAAGCCTACGGCATCCCTGAAGACGAAGAAACTAATGATAATTGGCCATATGAAAGTGTTCAATTACTACAAGAGTTTATCAAAAACAATAAAACAAAAGACCCTGAAGATGAATTTGATTCAGTAGAAGCACTTGTGAGGGAACTAGCATGATTTATATGACCCAATGCCGTACAGCGTGCACCCCTGAGGTTACTTTGGTCGATGATATACCATATCCACAACATGCCCACATAATGCCAGATACGTTTCGTAGAGCAAAATCAGGGTTAAAATACCCTCCACACGTGTTAATAGAAAGCCTTATTGATGACGAGTTGCGTAGCTACGTAGCTGACAACCCCGTTAAAGGTAAGACTGGGTTTATCTTTGCCGCTGGTAATCAGGGTTGGATGGGTAATAACGGGCGGTATGACAAAGACCCCGATACAAAACTGCATTACAAGGTAAAAGTACCATTTATTGTATTAACCAACATATACGCAGGCCGTATTGCAAGTATGTTTGGCGTACATGATCATGTGTCAACAGATGCTAGCGCTTGCGCATCTAGCCTACATGTACTAATGAATATGCAAACACTAATGGATAACTATGGATTTGACCGAGTTATTGTATTTAGTGGTGAGGATAGTGTGAACAACCTTGTCCTAGAGTTCTTTGGTGAAGCAGGTGCTAGCTTGCAGTACAGAGATGAAGGAGAACGTCAGCCCTCTGCGTTTGATGACAAGAACCAAGGATTTCATATTGGACAAGGTGCTGTAGTTGCGATATTTGAAAAAGAACACGCGGGTATGGCTGACCCTTTAGCTAAATTCGTTGGCGCGTATAGCTCCGCAGAGGACAATACAAACCCTCTAGGGCAACGTGATGACGGTTCAGGCTTTAGTAAAGCTATCGAAGGTGCATTATTTGTAGCCAAAGCACATCAAAATGATGTAAGGTTAGTTAAAACGCATGGAACTGGCACGCCAGTCAACAATGCTGCGGAAAAATCGGCACTTCTACGTTCTTTAAACGAGTTTGTAGCAACATCCTACAAACCACGTATTGGGCATACGATGGGTGCTAGCGGACTATTGGAGACTGGATTGTTGCTACGCGACCTAGAAAGCGGCTTCGTGCCGAAAATCCTAAATAGAACTCAGGATGATCCTGTGTTTCTGTCCTCTGACGCCCCTATACCTGAAGGCTTAATGCTCAGTCTTGCTGCTGGCATGGGCAATATATATTCTGCTGCATTGTTTTCACGAGAGGTGTGACATGGAGCTAGTAAACAGCAAAGAAAAACTGTTAAACGGCCCTGAAATTGTTGCTCAATCTGCCTACAACATGGCAGATATGAAATACCCAAAAGAAGCGGTATTAGGCGCAGTTGCGGCTGAGTTCACACTACCTGAAACTGATCTTGTACAAATTGGCAATACTGTTTTTGTTGGGCATACGGGGAAAGGTAAAAACAAAAAGAAAATGGTGGGGCGAGCGTTTAATGTTGACACAGGTAGAAATTTTATTGTGAACGGGTTTAAGTATTTTACATACCTGCAACAAAAAGGTATTACTCACTATTCAACAGAATTTACGGGTCCTGTGTTTTTAAATGGGTTTAAATTGTTTAAACGTAGAGCTGATCAGCAAGACACTAAGATTGAAATAGGTAAATACCGGGACACAGATAAGTATGTCGTGTTTATGCGCTTAGGTAAAAAACCTTTAATGCGAGGGCTATAACTTGAGTTTTCTTGTTGACGCTGTAGTCGGGGTAGTTGATTGGATTGGCGAAGGATTCAAAGATGTTTTTGAATTTGCAGTTGATGAAATCGTAAAGCCCGTTATAGAGTTTACTGGGGAATTCGCAGAAGGCATGACGGAAAACCCAATAGCAACATTAGCTAAAATAGTTGCTATTTCAACAGGTAATGCATGGGCTATACCTTTGATAGACGGTGCACAAGTTGCTGCAGATGGGGGAAGTCTGGGGGATGTGATTAAAACTGTTGCTGTTTCTTATGTTGCAGGAAAAGTAGGAGGGGAAGTAGCACAGCACACTGCCCCATTTGTTGATAGTATTGTTGGCGAAGCCCTTAGCGAGGGCGCAAAGGAAGTAGCAGTACAAGCAATTACATCAGGCACTGTTGAAGCAGCAAAAGCTGTTATATACGGAGAAGACCCCCTCGATGCTTTTGTTAGGGGTGGAGTTACCGCTGCCGTGTCTGCAGGTATAGGTAAGATTAGTGAGCAAGTTGGTTGGGAAGTAGAAGTTACTGACCCAAGTACCGGAGTGACTAGTACTAGAATGTTGCCCAATGTTGTTCAGAATATGGTGGGAACTGCATTAGCCGCTGAACTTACTGGGCAAGATATCACAGCAGAAATGATGGCAAACGCACTATCCCGAGGAGTGCTAACGACTCAATTTGTAAGCGACTATATAGTTACCAACCCTAATGTTACTGATAGTCAAATGGGGTTTATTACAGCAGCGTTTCAACGCACTGCCGCAGTAGCCTTGTCTGGTGGTTCGGGACAAGAGGCATTTGAACAAGTCATGGCCGTTATATCTGCTTATGGCATGTCAGAACTACATGAGGTAATTAATGATTCTAGTATAGGCGATTTTGTTGGGGATACTATAGACAAGATTTCAGGGGATTACCAAGAAGCCGCTAGACTTGCCGCACTCCTTGATGAGACAGTACCTAGATATAAATCGAATATAGCTGAATACGAAGAAAAATATGAAGAAGTCCAAGCTGCTTGGGAGAATCTTCAAAATGCGCGGCTTAGAGAGATTAACAGCATAGATGATTTTGAATCTGGTGAGGTAGACCCCAGTGTTGCCGCAGGCATTGAAGCTGACATTAGAGACGCTCAAGATCAATACGACAAACTTGTTACTGATGAGGGGTATGGGGACAGGTTAAAAGAACTTGAACAGATGATTAGAGACGATACCCCTTTAATCACTCAATATACCGATGCCCTTGTTGAAGCTCAAAACAGTTTGCAGGTTAATGCTGACCGTCTTGACGGAGAAGTAGTATCTATATATGAAACAGCAAATGAATACCTTGTTTCAGGAATGGACCCCGGATTTAACGCAGAAGAATATAAGCAACTTAATAACATTCCTGATGATGTAGACCCATATGAACATTTTCTAGCTAATGGGCAGCATACTGACACTGTATATACAAGTAGAGAACAGTACGAAAACGCTACAAATAGGCTGTTAAATAGCGCTTTGAACTCTATAGTATGGGACGGATTTGGCACTGCTAATAACTCTCTTGGACGTAATCTATCGCCGTCTGATATTCAATCGTTAATGCAATTAGTAGCTAGCGGAGAGTACAATTCTCCTACAGCTCTAACAGAATTACTTAGTAGTCCCGAAAAACAAAAAGCTCTATTTAATGAATGGGTTCAGACTATAGGTACTAGCCCTGATAACCAATATCAAACAGGTAACGCACTAACTGCTAACGATATAATTCTTCTTGAACAAAGTGGGTACTCAACAGATGGCGTAGAAGCAGGTGCTGAAATGCTTGCTGAACAGGCCATTGCCCTAAACCAAATATATAGCGAAGTAGATGGGCAGAGGAAAAATGGTTTTATTGAATTAGGAGAAGGCGTTACTGCAGGCGATGTTGTTTCTGGTGCCGCTATTGTCCAATTTACTGAGGATGGGTTGCAGTGGCAAATACCAGAAACTCTGCAACGCTGGGACTCTCAAGCTGGGTTAATAACCCAAGAATTAGCTTCAAACCAAGATGGTGGCGCGGCGTTTGTTTGGGTAGATAAAGATGGGACTGTTGACCCAACAATACAAAACCTGCAAACACTGGCTGTTTTTGGTACTGACACGTTGAGTGTTGAGCAGCAAGTAGAGTTGGGGGTAGCTGCAATTGGAGAAGGGTTTACGTGGGATGAAGTGCAGGAAGACCTTGGATGGGGAGATACTTTTGTAAGTATGGCACAAGATGTTTTGGATTGGGCGAGTAGCACTGATACTACTGTAAACATAGGTATTGGTGAGTTTGACGTTCAAAATTTTCTTGCCAATTCTTTAAAAGCTGGGGGTGGTATGTTAGACGCCTTTAATGGTATGTCTACTCTGTTTGGTATTGCCCCATCTGACACTACTCTAGGTAAATTTGCACAGCAGTTGCAAGACATTGGCGCTGCAGGTAACACTACAATATACAAAGACGAGCTTAATAAACTTAATGAGTTAATGAATGCACCGTCAAAACTTCCTGTAGATGAAAACGGTAACATCACAGCAGAATGGTACGATATAGCGTTTGAAAAAGTAGTTACAATTGCTGGCGCTGCATCTGAACAACCAAGCGCGTTTATTTCTGAGTATATTGGGGTTGAAGCCTTACAAGAACTTGTACCACTTGCTATTGGAGGGGTAGTCTCACTTGGTGCTAAAGGCGCTGCACTGTCTTTAGGGGGTGTACTATCTGCTCGAATGGCTGCAGGTACAGCACTTAGTGCCGCAGCTATTACCGATATTGCTGAAAGTTACGGTGGGACAGCTTCTGAAACGTATGATCGATCACTAGAAGTCTACCTTAATGCGGTTGACCCTATAACTGGACAGTTTTTATATACGGAAGAGCAAGCGAAAGAAAATGCAATGACGCTTGCAGTTCAAACAGGTACAGTAGCTGCCGCTGCAACTGGCGTAACACTTGGGATTGGTGGTCTATCGCTAGAAAAAGCAATTTTAGGTAATGCCAATACAACTGGTTTTGTAGGTAAAGGCCTAGATGAGCTTGCAACGCGTATAGCAAATGGTGGTACTATCCTGATTAAAGAGGGACTTACTGAAGGAGTTGAAGAAGGTCTAGCCACTGCGTTTCGTGAAGGGCATTTGCATCAAATAGACCCAACTATAGAAGTATCTAGGGAGGTTGCAGGATCAGCGTTTATGGGCTACTTGATTGGTTCCTCAGTAGCTGGTGGGGCATATGGAGTTAGTCAAACTGGAGATATGTACTCTAATTTTGTATCCGCAATCGACCCGACTATAAATGCGGCTATGGATAGAGTTGTTAATGCAGCAATAAACTATGAGTCTACTGATGCTCAATTGGCCGCTTCTATGGGGTACGACGAATATCTTGATCTGCAACGCAGTATAGCGGAAACTGAAATAGATACTACGCTAGATAATCTTGGTGTTACTAATACTACAACACGCATTAACGTACATAGCCAAGCTAACCCCGATAAGTATACAAATACAGCGCAAGTAACTACTGCTTTTTTAGTTAATAATCCCGAGTATAAACCTACACAAGCTGATATTAATGCTGTTGTAAATCAAAGTGTTGGGACAGATGCTAATGCAGTAATTGATAGGTATGTTGATTCACGTTATGTAGATACAAGTGAAGTTATTAATGCCGCTGCTGAACAGGGAGTAACAATATCTGAGACGCAAGCCCAAGAATATGTAGGGCAGGGACCTTCAGGGCATGAGGCAGAAGTATTCCAACAACTTGAAATGGATTTTGGCTCAGGTTACACCACCGAAAGTGAAGTACGTGGTGTGTTTGCTGCTATGGGTTACGAACCTACTAACGAAGAAGTAGCGGCTTATGTGGGGGCATTTTCTGATGCTGACCAAGAGACCGCTATTACAGAATATATAAATAGTACACGTGCGTCTAACGATAGTGCAGACGATAGTACTGGCAACAATGATCTAGGAACTAATACTGATGACGAGAATTTAGGCGATAGTACTGGCAACAATGATCTAGGAACTAATACTGATGACGAGAATTTAGGCGATAGTACTGGCAACAATGATCTAGGAACTAATACTGATGACGAGAATTTAGACGATACAGAGGACAATATGGTTGATAGTGTAATTGATGATCTTACTGCCGCTATTGGAGCTGTGGCTAGTGGAGATGAAGCAGCTACAGGATTATATGGGTATATAGACCAAGCTATTGCTGACTTAGAAGCCGCAGGGCTTACTAGTGAACAAATCCAAACCACTATCACTGATGTTGTTGGAAAGCCATCAACCGATGACTCAGATGCTACAGGTATATACGCTACCTTAGAAGGCTTAAACAATTTAAGTACTGATGACGTTACTACCATTGTTACTGAAGCTCTTAGTAGTTTAGAAACCATAAGTGAAGATGACGTTGCTACTATTGTAAATACAATTGTAGGTAGTCCTACTACAGACGATGCAGATGCTACGGGTATATACGCTACCTTAGAAAATTTAGAAAACGTAAGTACTGATGACGTTAACACTATTGTAAATACAATTGTAGGTAGTCCTACTACAGACGATGCAGATGCTACGGGTATATACGCTACCTTAGAAGGTCTAAACAACGTAAGTACTGATGACGTTAATACTATTGTTACTGAAGCTCTTAGTGGTTTAGAAAACGTAAGTGAAGATGACGTTGCTACTATTGTAAATACAATTGTAGGTAGTCCTACTACAGACGATGCAGATGCTACGGGTATATACGCTACCTTAGAAGGTCTAAACAACGTAAGTACTGATGACGTTAATACTATTGTTACTGAAGCTCTTAGTGGTTTAGAAAACGTAAGTGAAGATGACGTCACTACTATTGTAAATACAATTGTAGGTAGTCCTACTACAGACGATGCAGATGCTACGGGTATATATGCTGCTTTAGAAGGTCTGAATGATTTAGGTACTGATGATGTCACTACTATTGTTTCTGAGATAGTTGGTTCACCCGCAACAGACGATAGTGAAGCCACAGGTATTTATGCAACGATTGACGGTTTAAATAACATCAGTGAAGAGGATGTTACAACTCTTGTTACTGAAGCTCTTAGTGGTTTAGAAAACATCAGTGAAGAAGATGTTGGCAATATTGTAAGTAGTATAGTTGGCAACCCCGCTACGGACGATACTGATGCGTCGGGTATTTACGAGTACTTAGACACCAAGACAAATGAAGTTATTGAGGTTCTTGGTAGTCCTGCAGACGTGGATACTGAAGCTACAGGTATTTATGGCTATATCGACAGTGCACTTGACCAGCAAACTGCGGACCTTACAGATGTAATTAATCAACAGACTGAAACCATTGCTAGTGATGTTGCAGAACTTAATACTCTCTTGGGGCAACCTGCTGCTGAAGATGCAGATGGTAATGTTACTGAAGCTACAGGTGTATATGCACGTGTCCAAACTCTTATGGGCCAAGGGCTTACTAATGAAGCTGCTATTGCAGCAGTGGCTAGCGAACTTCAGGTCTCAGTAACTGCGCTTACTGACGCGCTTGACCAGCAAACCAAAGACCTTGCTAGTGATATTACAGATATTAGCGATTTATTGGGACAGCCTGCTACTGAAGATAACCCGTTAACAGAAGAAGACGAATCGGCTGATCCTACTGGGTTATTCAGTACTATTGCTGACGCTGAAGCTGCGGGGCAGGAACGTGACAAAGCTATTGACTCTGCTATTGAAGACCTTGCTACACAGCTAGATACAACCAAAGACGATATTTTTGACCAGTTAGGGTTAGATTTAGGACAGTTAGAAACAGCTATTGGTGACAGCCAAACAGCTATTGAAAATAAAATTGACAAAGCAGTAGAAGACGTTGGTGTTGATCTTGGTGAAGTAGAGACTGAGATTCTTGAGAAAATGGCTGAGTACGAGGCAGACGGTATTGACCGTGATAAAGCCCTTGCAAAAGCTATTTCAGATGTTTCTACGCAAATTGGCAAAACTGAAACAGATGTATTAGGTGCGTTAGCGTCCACTGAAACTAATATACTGGCAGAACTCGGCACTACTGAAACTGATATACTAACTGCATTAGGAGAAACTGAAGCCGAACTCTCTGCAGATATTGGTGCTGTAAGTAATCTCGTAGGTAAACCTGCAACCGAAGTAACTCAAACAGATATTGATTTTGTAGTTGATTACATAGCTGGCAATCAAGTCATGCAAGAAAATCAGCTTGCTCAGTATGATGTTACTGGTGATGCGCAAGTTACTATAGACGATCAAATAGTATTAGAACAGCTACTTACTGGGCAGCCTGTAACAACGCCAATTGCAACTACGTCTATGTATGCGCCAACAGGAATTTACGGTGCAGTGCAGGATATTGAAACTGATTTGATTAATCAGCTAACACAAAACCAAGATCAGACAATGGAGCAGTTAACACAAAATCAAGACCAGACAATGGATACAGTGCAACAAATGGAGCAAAATATTGTAACCAATGTTGAAGATGAAGGAATGCGCAATAGGTTGGAAAATTTCTACATGCAAGCATTGCAAGCACCGGACGCAAGAGGCCAACAAGTTAGTGTTAAAACTCCTGATCCAGTAAACTTAGACTATGTGTATGACTTTGAAAGCATATTTGCTAACCCACAACAAGAAAGCATGTTTACTAGCCCTTATGCTAAGGGTGGACAGGTGGCAAACACAACTGATAAATTGTTAAAAGTAATTGGAGAATCGTAATGACATGGTTCAGTAATTTAGTTAATAATTTTGCTTCTGGGGTATCCGACTACGCAACTAGTTCTAGTGGTATAGATCAGCTTGTAAACCTTGCTGGAACTGCTTTAGTAGATAGCCAAGGATGGAACCAAGCAAAAATACCACAAACAGGGTACCAAGGGGGTATACCTGCATTGCGTGCTCAACGTGCCCCAGTACCTCAAGCGGTCGGACAAGAAATGCCTGATGGCTCTGTTCAAGCTACAGGAATACAAGGCCTTGCTGACACTCAAGATGCAGGTAGACAGGTTCAAATGATGTACGACCCTAATAGACGTCCGGGCAGTTCTGGGCGTAGGTACTTTACTGATATGCAGTATCTAACCGAGGAAGATGACGCAGCGGCAGCAGACACGCGTATGGCAGAACAGGTTACTAAACTTCAAGAGGCCAATATCCGTAACCCTGCTAGGCAGACACGTGCAAAACCTCAAACAATGGCAGCGGGGGGTTTAGCAGAGTTGGGAAAAGAAAAGTACTTGAATGGTAGTACTGACGGTATGGCAGATGAAGTACCCGCACGGATTGATGGGCGGCAAGAAGCCCGTTTAAGTGATGGTGAGTTTGTTATTCCCGCAGATGTTGTTAGCCACCTTGGTAACGGTAATTCCGATGCAGGAGCAGAAGTTTTAAAGCAAATGATGAGTCGCGTACGAAAAGAACGTACGGGCAATAAAGAACAGGGTAAACAGATAAACCCTAAAACTATACTACCAGTGTGAGGTAAGTAATGCCTGATTCAAGTGATATAACCGTAGGTGCAGACCCTCTTGTAGGGCAACAAACAGGTTCCGAGTCTTCGCTTTCAAACTGGGCAGGGCCGTACGTTACCAATATGCTAGGTAAAGGACAGGCACTGTCTGACGAATCCTATAATGCATATACTGGACCGTTAACCGCAGGACAATCAAACCTGCAAAATCAAGCGTTCCAAGGTATAGCAGGATTAACTATCCCAACAGAACAAATGGGTACATACCAACCGACATCTTTTACAGCGGAAGGCACAGCACAACAATACATGAACCCATATGTTAATGCTGCACTACAACCCCAACTTGATGAGTTACGTAGGCAAGCAGAAATATCACGTGTTGACCAAGCGGGACGGCTTACCAGAGCGGGTGCATACGGCGGTTCTAGGCAAGCATTAGCTGATTCAGAACTTAGCCGTGCCTTGCTAGCTAATATTGCAGGGGTTACGGGGGAAGGGTATAACCAAGCGTTTCAACAAGCTCAAGGACAGTTCAATACAGAGCAAGAACGGGCACAACAAGCACAGACGTTTGCAAATGAATACGGGCTAAAAGCAATAGCAAACAAAGCCGAAGCTGGTGCGTTACAGCGCGCAATGGAACAAGAAGGCATAACAGCAGACCGACTTCAATTTGAAGAAGAGAGAGATTTTCCATACAAACAAGTGCAGTATCAGCAGTCGTTACTACAAGGGTTGCCTATTGCTGCTCAATCTTATTCTTATGCCGCTCCTAGTGCCCTGTCTCAGTTTCTAGGTGATTCTGGAGGTATTGGAGAATTTATAGGTGCCGGAGGACTTTCTTCACTGTTTAATGTATTTGGAGGGAATTCTGGTTCAGGAGAATCGCCTACAGCAGCAGACCAAGCCTATGAGGCAGGGGTCTCTTAACAACGTTCTATACTTTACAGGGATTTAAAAATGGCAATCGACCAAGATATTGCGCAACGTGTAGATGCTTATAGAGGCAACCCTCAGGCATTGCAGCAACGGTATGCAGCTAATCAAGAGCTTCTTGACTTGTTGGCTTTACAACGTTTGAAATCTGAAAAAGATGACGCAATGCGTAAAGTGCAGATGGAGATGCAACAAGACCCACAAACTATAAAGCAACAAAAAGAACGGCAGTTGTTAGATATGACTAAGCAAGACCTTACCAATCAAACGGCGGGGATCATGCAGAATGCGCAAAAGAAACAACAGAAAAATATGCAACGTGTGGCTAAACAAGGTGCGGCTAATCCGCAGCAAATGCAAAAAATGCAGGCAGGGTTAGGGGCATTAGCCCAACGCCAACAAAACCAAGCCCCTATGCGTATGGCTCAAGGCGGTATTGTTGCATTTAAACAAGGTGGCATTACCCAAGCCGATATTGATGAGTATCGTCGTAATAAAAATAAGATGTTAGGTAACTTTGCTAATATGAACAGGCTTACAGATGGGGATATTAGAAAAATACTTGAAGGCCTTCAAGATAATAAATCAGGCGCTTTTGCTGATCCCTCTGCTACTCCCCTTAAAGGTAGCTCTCCTAAAACTGTTGAATTTTCAAACGACCCAAATAACTTTCGTCAAGCGCCAATCCTTGATGCAGAAGGAGCCTTAGAAAGCCCAAGTTCTGGTGGAGGCGGTAAAACAACTACAGACACTATAGTCCCTCCTCAAAGACCTCCCAAACCACCAGCAGAAGCGCCAGCAGAAGCAGAAGCGCCAGCAGAAGCAGAAGCAGAAGGAGTAGGAGAAGCAGGGCTTAAAACACTTACCGCACCAGTTATTGATATGACTAAAGCAGATTCACTAAATTCAGGTATAAGTATACTTGAGAAAGCAGGTCTAGGTGAGCCTCAAACGCCTGATGCTAGTAAGAATACGGCACGAGATAGTGCAGCCACATTTCTTGGGCGGGATGCCAAACGCACTAAGATGGATAGTTACCTAGACGAACTTAAACAGTTAGACGTTAGGCAGCAAGACCCAGAAAAACTACGCCGTGAACGGCTGCAAGCATTTAAGTTGGGTGCTGCTGGCCGTGGTAGTACTACGCTTGCTGGTGCAGGTGCTGCAGCGTTTAACCAAGGACGATTTCAAGAACGAGATGCACGAGATAGAGTGCTTAAACGTATTGATATCGACAAAGAAGCCATGCAGATGGATACAGATATAGGCAAATCAGCGCAAAGTTCCGGTGATACAGCTTACGAACAATCTATGGCGAATAGACGTTCTATAGCAGACGTGCTCTCAAAGCAGCGAAGTGGTGATTTAGAGGTAGCAATTGCAGATGCAAAGATGGCTCTTGAAACTAACCAAAACAACATAGCGAATGAGCTAAAACGTATTGAATTAAAGTACACTAATGCAATACGTAAAGACCTCAACAAAATAGAACAGCGATCACAAGCTCAAGATATGCTTCGACAATTTAATAACGACCGTAATGCACTTATAAATGCAGAGTTAGGGCAAAATCCAACATATCTAAACGCAGACTCTATACTTAAAAATCCACAGGCATCTGAAGACCAAAAGAATCAAGCAGAACAAATAATAATTACCCTTACTAACGCGGCTACATTTAAAGTAAACGCATTGTACGATCAGCAAGGGCTTAATGATCTTGAACAATCACTCATGGATGATATTGGAATTGGCACAGGTTCTGGGTCATCAATTAGTAATCCTACAATAGATACATTAGTAGAAAAATACTCAAAGTAGGTATTTATGGCCTCTTTAGCACAACTTGAACAAGCCTTAATAGGTGCACACCAAACAGGTAATACAGATGATGCTCGTATTCTTGCGGCAGAAATTGTACGCATTAGAAACAGAAAACCAGCTAAAAGGTCTGAACCCAAAGAAACCATAGATGTTGCCAAATGGTCTGAAGAAAACAAACGGTCTAGTGCAGAAGAATCTGGGTTTATTGAAAATGTTTTATCAGGGTTTGGCTCTGGGCTTGTTACTACCGGAGAATTAGCTGCACTTGGTGGTGCTGCGCTACTTGAAGAAGATAGTGAACTTGCTGCCCGAGAAAAAATACAAGCGGCTGCGGAAGCTGTTCGACCTGAAGGCGGGGATCAAGATGCTCTTTCATATCAAATATCTTCTGGCTTAGGTTCCGTTGCAGGTACATTAGGTGCGGCAGCAGCAGGTACATTTGGTGCGGGTGTTTTAGGTGCAGGTGCTGCAGGTGCAGGTATTGCGGGTTTAGCTACTGCCGGAGCTGTTGGCATAGGTGCTGGTGCTGGTGAGGCTAGCGAACGTGCTCGTGCTGCCGGAGCTACTGAAGAAGAACGTAATGCAGCTACATTCCGTGGGGCCGTAATTGGGTCTCTTGAAGTATTGCCATTGGCGCGTATCCTTAAAATTCCGGGTGCGACTAAACTAGCTAAAAAGATTGGTGGTAAAAGCGTAAAGGAAGGTGGTAATCGAATCCGTAGTGCTTTAACTACTGGTGGTGCAGAAGCCGCACAGGAAGCAACTGCAGCGTTCTTACAAAATCTAAATGAGCGAGGGTATAACGCTGAAAAAGAATTGCTTGATTCAGGCATAATCGACGAAGCTATTGCTGGTGGTGGTGCGGGTGTAATTATACAAGCAGTTGCAGACTTTTTCATTCGTGGAAAACCCGAAAGGCTATCCGCGACCGAGTCTACAAAAGACACAACAGTAGGAGAGGAGGCTGAGACGTTAGCACGTGAGGCTGAAGCTACAGAACTCGGCGCTGAAGTTGCATCACGTGAGGCTGAAGTCAGTGCACTGGAAGCTCAAGCACTGGAAGCCGCTGACCGTGATGATGAAACTGCCTTTGACGAATTTGATCAGGCATCTGTACAAGCCGAAACTGCTGTTGAACAAACTAAAGCTGAAGCTGCACAGCCTGATATGTTTACACGTGAGTTACGGGAAGCGCGTGAGGCTGCCCCAGAGGAGGCACTGCGTGGACAGTTAGAATCACAGGGCGCGGAACAAGTACCACAGCGAGAGAGCATAACAGAACCTGCGGTAGCCCCTGCACAGCCCACCCCCGTGCAAGAAGACATGATCGACCGTTTGGATACAATGGAGGTTGACGATGCTGAGATAGCTGAGATCGAATCTCTGTTACAGGCTGATGCAGTTGCAGAAAGCGAATTGGATGCGATACGTGGGAGGTCACAGTTAGAATCCTTAGATAGTCGTAGAGAAGGTGATCGCAAGAAAGCAAGTGAGGAGAAACGCTACAGTATTCTCCAACAGACTATCGAGGACACTCCTACACGTAACTACAACACGCTATCCAAGAACTTTGAGAAGCGCCTTAAAGCCGAAGGGATCGAGGACGTCAAGGCTACCAAAGACGAAACAAAGACTATTCGCAGCGCGGTTAACGTACAGCGAGCGGAAAGACCTGATGCGGCCGATGCGGCTGATCCGCCTGAAGTTACACCTCCACCAGAAGCTACACAGCTTGAGGGTATGGAAGCACAGATTCCAGAGCGTACAGATAAATCTGTTATCCCGTCACAGATGTCGTTCCCCGGTATGGGCCGTAGGAAGCCACCACCTGTAAAGGAGACACCACCTGCTCCAAATACAATAACAAAAGAGTTTATGGATGGGCTTGGTATTGCACCTAAAGCGCCGATCCGTAAGCGCACTGAAGGTAAAGACCTCAACGATCCTGTAGTTCGTGAGCAGTTTGTTGCGTTAGCTAACAACAAAAAAGTAGCTGAACAGACTCGACTGAATGTGGCTAGGAGCCTTGAAGGCGTGCCAGAAGCACAGCTTGAGCTGTTTCAACCTAAGCCGCGTAAACGTGCATCTGCTAAAGGAGAAACCAATGCATCGACTGGGACAACTGAGTCAACACCAAGTGGAGTTAGCGTTCCAGTTTCTGGACCGCCTGTGGGTACCCAACGTGGCGATACTACCCCACAATCGGGTACCGAAGTGTCTGAGTCACCTAGAGGAGGAGGAGTGGCAAGTGCTAGGAGCAGCGTTGGTGACCCTGTACGAGGAGAAGGAGCAAAGCAGACTACATTAGTGGGCACCAAGCCTAAAGCCAAGCCTAAAGCCAAGCCTAAAGCCAAGCCTAAAGCCAAGCCTAAAGCCAAGCCTAAAGCCAAGCCTAAAGCCAAGCCTAAAAGTAAAGACTCTGATACC
>Ga0208643_1000768_pt1 | contig 19933 bp, 3 predicted proteins | sample VirMetDEL_Nov_12_FD_184516 | JGI IMG/M metagenome (GOLD analysis project Ga0208643, IMG submission 184516) | Aqueous microbial communities from the Delaware River and Bay under freshwater to marine salinity gradient to study organic matter... | ecosystem: Environmental > Aquatic > Marine >... | reverse complement strand
GCACCAATATGCAAGCTACGTGGGGTGCTTGAAACATCCCCTGTCGCCGCGATTGAATTTCTAAGAACCCCGTTGGAGTAAACCTCTAAAACACCACTGCGCCGAGCCATTGCGTAAAGCGCCCACTGATCGACCATGACCGGCGCACCAGTCAAAATGCTGGTATTTATGTATGGTTTGACCTCCCCGTCATTTATATAGAAGCCCCAGCGGGACACGGTTGTCGTTTGATCACCTCGTTCGATTGGGGTTGCATTGGCTAGGTTGGGCGTTTTCCACCAGAAAAGAACGCTGAAATCACCAGTGCCAAAATCCATGTCAGCGTTGTGAGGCTGCTCCAAGCGATTAGACGCGGAGAAACCACCATACCCAACCAGTTCAGCATCAGCTGCGACCGGCGTGCGGGCGATGGTGCCTATAACATTCAGATCAACGCCGTTCACTGATCGGTCGGCAACGACACCGCCAACGAGATCGCCGGATAATGTGTCGGCTAGAAACGCGCCCTTAATGTCACCCACCATCCAGCCGGTGGAATAAAGGGATTTGGTCATGGCCATCATCGAAGTAGATACGCTAGTACCTACTTGGATTTGACCCATACCGTCCGTAGTCACATAAGTCCCAATTTTAGCATAAGCGAAACCGGATTTTAGAGCGGCCAAATGCATACCGGCATTTGTAGTCGCGTCACCAACCCGTGGGTTAGAGAATGTATTAAAGAGGTATGCTCCACTCCAGTTTGCGGCGACCGCACGAATGTCGGGTGTAAGTTGAAGCGCAGGGGCGGAATTGCGGCGATTATGGATCAAGCCGTTGTTATCATCCCACGCGACCTGCGAGACTTGACTTATGGAGGTGCTACTCACGACCGTCCCGTCATCCTTCAGTACGCTCAACCCCCCTGCCGTAGCGACGGCAATCGTAGGCACGCGGAGACCTGTTACTTGGTCGAAAGGTGCGTCAGCGAGGACGGTCATGGCTACATCCCAGATGAAACCAGACAGAAGGCGTTGACCCGCCGCGTATTTAGCACCAAAAGACCTGCTGCTCCTATTAACAATCTGACCGTCACCTACCAACGTGTCATCAAGTATAGAGCCGCGATTTATAGAATAAATATCTTTTGCAAACCGAACGCGTACCAACCCTGACTGGTAGTCATTTGTGGCAAGGTTTGTCCCTACAACCATCTCACCATTGAGCGCAGAAACAGCTCTAATTGTGGAAACTCCAACAGAACTGCCAGCAATATAATCGTTAAATACCATCCACATTGGTAGCGAAGGATCATCCGCGTCGTATATCGTGACTTTTGCGGTCTCAGCCACAATCAAAGCTACCGCCGGGAACTCGCTGCGTGATCCCCGTGACGCAGTATTCAGAGCCTCACTGAACCAAGACAAATGCTGGCACTGGTCTCTCCATGCCCCGCCATCACTATCCAGCGTGGTGTCGTAAATGAAAACATCCACTGCCTGCTCGGTCTTTGCCGCAGCGATCGCAGCGATGCCTGCAAGCGTCACGTTGGTATCAATCGTGGCAAGCTGTGTGGCCGCACCAGTGGCGTGCGTGGCCGCAGTGTCACGATACCCCTCGGATGTGGCCTGATTAGCCTGTGCGCCTGCTTGGTTCGCCTGTGCTGTCGCGATCTGGGCATCCAAAGATGCCTGCGTCACTTCAAGTTCACCTACGGTCTGGTTCATTACACGGGTGAGCGCAGCCGTTTTTGTTGCAACAGTCATAATCAGTCCTCGATAACCAGCCCGTTATGGGCTGCGATTGCGGTTCCTACGGCCACGTCAGTTTGATCCACGCGGACCAAGCCATCGAAGACGCTCCGGCCACCGGATGTACCTACGTGAAGGAGGTCTGTTGCTTTGTCGTAGGCCAATGCCGTGACAGCATCAGAGGCCCCATGCAGAGTGCATTTGGCCCCAGGCGCAAACATGTGCTTCTCGTCTTCAAAGATTTTGGTCATCTGTTCGGCTGTTGGCGCGTTGGCGCTTATGCGGATCAGAGCCAGTTCACCAGTTGTGTGATTGGCACCCGCAGAGCGGGCACCAATATGCAAGCTACGTGGGGTGCTTGAAACATCCCCTGTCGCCGCGATTGAATTTCTAAGAACCCCGTTGGAGTAAACCTCTAAAACACCACTGCGCCGAACCATTGCGTAAAGCGCCCACTGATCGACCATGACCGGCGCACCAGTAAAAATGAACTCATTGAGATACGGCCTAACTTCCCCGGCATTTATATAGAAGCCCCAGCGGGACTCGGTTGTCGTTTGATCGCCTCGTTCGATTGGGGTTGCATTGGCTAGGTTGGGCGTTTTCCACCAGAAAAGAACGCTGAAATCACCAGTGCCAAAATCCATGTCAGCGTTATGAGGCTGCTCCAAGCGATTAGACGCGGAGAAACCACCATACCCAACCAGTTCAGCATCAGCTGCGACCGGCGTGCGGGCGATGGTGCCATTGATTATAAGGTCATTGGTGCTCACGCTCCGGTCTTTATCTGCAAGCTTTACGGAGATGTTATCAATAGTTGTGACGCCATCGTTCCCTCCCGTTTGGAAGTTCAGGTATTCAAGCGCAGTGTTAGCAACCACCGTTTGCGAATGTTCTCCCGCACCATAGTTGGTAGTGCTGACTAAATTCCCACCAGCATAGGTCTGTACCCCCGACACGGAAAATCTAACAAGGTAAGTCTCACCTACAATCAAATTCAAAGCCAGCGAGGCCTTACCATAGTTTGAGTTGTCAGTGCTGGTGATCACTAAAGCCCCCGTGGAAGCATCCACAGTCCCTGTACCAACGCTTTGATCAACCCAATCCGGCATAGAATTTGTGGCAAAGTCGCCGTTCGGCACCATCTCACCAGAGCCAACTAAGCTCGACGGATCAGTGCTTGATAGAAAAGCGCCTTTAATGTCTCCCAGCATCCATCCTGTGTTATGGTTGGAAGTGATATTGGCATGCATATATTGTGCAAAGTCAGTAGGGTTTTCTACAACCCTTATCAAACCTCCATTGCTTTGGTCTTCAAACTCAAATTCAGATATGCCTGAGACAGACAAGAGATCGGGTTTTCTGTTTGTAAGACCGTTAACCCAATATGTAGCGTCTCCCACAAACCCGTCAGATGAATAATCAGATACGCTAAATACACGATCACCGGCTTGATCTTGCATGAAATAAAGACGCCCAGATGGATCAAATACAATGTATGACTGTGAGTCACTTGCCGCACTATCAACAACAGTCCCATCATCCCTAATCACCGACACGCCGCCAGCAGTCGCCACTGCAATGGTCGGAACAGGAAGGGCTGTAGCTGGGTCGATTGGTGCATCGGGGAGGACGGTCATCGCAACGTCGTAGACAGTTGCGTTTACGATAGTGTTACCAGATGCGGATTTAGTTGTAGTACCGCCACCAGAGTTTCTACCTGATAAGGGGTTGACCCTACGAACATAAGAAGCAGCAGAACGGGCTTCTGCGAAGTCTGCTAAGAAGTTCAACTCAATATGAGAACCAACGGCACCAATAGCTAAGACACCATTAACCATACTGATCGAAGTCAGATCATCTGAGGCCCCTATAGCATACCCACCACCGCCTTGATTAAACATCATCCACATAGGTAGTGCAGGATCGTCAGCGTCATAAATCTTGATGGTGTCTACAGTAGCAATAATCACAGCAACCGCAGGGAACTCTTTGCGTGAGCCACGGGTCGCCGTGTTCAACGTCTCATTGAACCAGCTGGTTCCGTGACAGCGGTTACGCCATACGCCACCATCACTGTCCTTGGAGGTGTCGTAGATGAAGACATCAACAGCCTGCTCTGCTTTACTCGCAATAATTCCTTTCAGGTTGGCGTATGCTGTCGCCCCTGTCGATCCAGCGGCCAAAGCCGTGACCCCTGTTAGATAGCCTTGAGCCACGTCTCTTTGGGCAAGTGCCACATCCTCTGCCGCCTGAGACACGGGAACAGCTGCCGCTGACGCCGCTGCTGTTAATGTCAGGCTTACCTTGGCTGCGGCTGCCGCATTTTTTCGTGTATCGACATCAGCGACCAGTGCATCGAGGTCTGTTTCAATAGTCATTCGTCCGCCACCATTCCATTGCGTGCCGCTATGGCCGCGCCTACTGCTGCTGCTGTGTTGCTCACTCTGCGCAGTCCCTTGAAGACAGACCGGCCACTGCTGGTCCCTACGTGAAGCAGGTCCGTGTCTGGGTCGTGGGCTAAGGCTATGACTGCATCGGAAGCCCCAAACAACGTGCAGGCCGCGTTCTCTTGGAACAGGTGCCGCTCGTCTTGGTAGGACTTTTTGATCTGTGCTGCTGTTGGTGCGCCTGCGCCAATGCGTAGGAGGGATAGAGAACCGCCTGTAAGTGGTGAAATTCCAGTGTCGCTTGCCCCTAAAACCAAGATTGCTGATGCGTTTGTTACATCATGTGTTGAGGCAATAGTGTTTTCCAGAACATCGTTCACATAGATTTCAAGAACCCCTGACCTACGCACACCTAAAACGTATACCCACGCGCCCGTAGGTAGTGTTGAAGAACCTACGCAGGCAATAAGCGTACCGCCTGAATTAAGTGTAAATAACCTAGCTGCACCACCTGTCGTGTCTAGTGCGAACCGTGGATTTCCCGTTGCTCCACTAGCACGGGAAAGGATACGTCCGTTAATCCCCCCAAACTTAACCCATCCACCGCAATAAAAATCGCCTGTACCGAAATCTAAGTCGGCGTTTACAGGCTGCGAAAGATAGTTGCTTGCAGAGAACCCAGAGTAAGCCACCAGTTCAGCGCCCGTCGCCACGGCTGTCCGTGTAATCGTGCCGTTTACCGTGAGCGGGTTCGCGTTTACCGAGCGGTCCTCGTCAACGAGCTTGACAGATACATTGTCGAAGCCACCTGTAGAACTATAGCCAGCAGGCCATGCACTTACAAAAAGCGATGTGGAAGTAGCTACAATACGGTTCGTCAGTGTTTGACCGCTTGTCATAGTGTTATTGGTGACGTACTGCCCCCCGTCAAACGTGGTACCGACGCGGTATGCAAGATTATTTGGTCCTGCATTAGTCGTAAGAACCTCGTAGACCTTGCCAATCTCCACTGTAATTTCTTGGTAAGGTAAGCCCGCAACGCCACCCGTGCCGCGTGTGATTTCCATATAACCTGTGGCGTCCCAAGTTGTAGTAATCGCTGTGGCGTCCGAGTTATCAAACGTCCATCCAGATACATCAGCATCAAACGTGCCATTCGTGACTAACTCTGTATCAACCAAACTGGCCGTATCGGTTGAACTCAGGAACGCACCCTTGATGTCACCCTGCATCCATCCTGTGTTGAACGTATCAGTGATAAGAGCGGCCATTGAGATGCCACCAGAGGCGTTGAAGTCATACAACGATAAGCCTGCTACGGAGAGGGCGCTTACGCTAGTACCTCCCAGCACCAAGTTATCTCCAACAGCCATGCTATTTCCGCGTGAAAGCATCGCTGGGTCTGTTGTCGTGTTTGATGCGATCTGGTCTCCGAAACCATTGCCGGCCTCGTAGTCCGCCTGTGTTGAGTAGAGTAATGATCTACCTGTATTGCCAGCATACCAGAGACCGTCTGCCGTGAACGCAACACGAATTGTTGCTGTGGTGTATGCACTATCAACAACCGTTCTATCGTTGTTGATTACAGACAGACCGCCAGCAGTCGCCACTGCAATGGTCGGAACAGGAAGGGCTGTAGCTGGGTCGATTGGTGCGTTTGGGAGTACGGTCATCGCGACGCCGTAGACAGTGGTGCTGACAATTCCCTGTGTCGCGTCTTCTCCGTAATTCCACGATGCGGATGTATTTCGAGTGATAATACCAGAACCTAGCCAAGACGCTCCGTGTGTCGCATAACGCAAATACGCACTGTCATCTACAAAGTTAATACCAATTAACCCCTCATTGGTTTTCCCGACAAACAGGTGACCGTTGAGAAAGGCTACGCTAAAAATTCCAGATGATGTGCGAACCATCCTATTGGATGCAGATCCGTTAAACACCATCCACATAGGCAGGCTTGGATCGTCCGCGTCGTAGATTGTGATTGTGCCTGCCTGTGCCACGATCAAAGCCACTGCGGGGAAGTCCCTACGGGAACCACGGGTTGATGTATTCAACGGCTCTTTGAACCAAGAGAGTTTCGTGCAACGCTTGCGCCAAGCACCGCCGTCGCTGTCCTTTGTGGTGTCGTAGATAAACACATCCACTGCGGCTTCAGCTTTACTTCCAGCAATGGCAGAAAGGTTTTGCCCGTTCAGCAATGCATGCCCTGAACGCAGGGTGTCATACGCGGCCTTCGCGTGCTTCTCGGAGATCCGGACAGCCTCTATCGATGCGGCTGCTGCGGCATTCGCGGCTGTGAGAGCGGCATCGCCGGACGCAAGTTTCGCATCAAGGATCACCTGCTTGCCATCGACGGTCGCATTAAAAGAGGCGACCGACGCTTGAAGGCCGGGAATGAGGTCGATTGCGGCCATTATGGAACCCCGTGTTGCGCGATGAAGCGGTCGTTAAGATCCGTGTAATCCGCTGCAATTTGCAGCAACGCTGTGTTGATGATTTCAAGATTTGTGCCTGCGTCCACAATCGCGACGATGTTTGTTCCCACAAGATTTACGTCCGCGATATTTGCGGCAACCGTGTTTACGTTCGCGTCGCCCGCGACAACCAAAGCTGCTGCTGCGCTGGCTGCCGCATTCGTGGCGCTGACTGCCGCTGCTGCCTCATGGTTATTGGCCGACGCATCAGAGGACGCGGCGTTCGTGGCCGCTGTTTGGGCCGCTCCGGCGCTGGTGGACGCACCGGATGCCGACGCCGCTGCCGCTGTCTGGCTGGCTGCTGCTGCCGCTGCACTGGCGATGGCCGTGGCGGTATTGGTTGATGCGTTTGATGCAGATGTCGCCGCGCCAGAAGCGGAAACGCTTGCCGCTGTTTGGCTGGCCGCTGCTGCTGCTGCTGATGCCGCCGCCGCCGTCTGGGATGCCGTTGCGGCTGTCTGGGATGCTGATGCTGCTGTCGCGGCTGTGGATGCCGTCGATGCGTGGGTGTTGGCCGTGTCACGCGCTGTCTGCGCATCGATGACGGCCTGCTGGGCTGCATCAAGTGTCGCGGGGGCTGGAAGATCGATCAGCTGCGCAAGGAATGCCGTCAAACTGTCTGGGACCGTGATCTTGGCCCTGTACGTTCCACCGCCATCCGCCCCAGCGTAGACGTGGTATTGACCGGGAACGATGTCCACATCGAAGGCGCCGACATTATCTGTGATGATTTCAAGTTCAACGGGGAGAACCAGCGTGTTGCCGGATCTTGTTACCTGACCGGTAACGGGCCGGAAGACGATAGAACCATTCGCGACCGGTGCCAGTCCGAGGTCTGCGATAGTCCCCGAAACCGTACAAACATCAACCATAGGAAGTGACCCCATAAACCATATTAAGTGCTTTGGGGTGACATATAACACAAGATATAGTGCTAGTACACAAAGACATGCACTACATCTTGTGTCTTGCGCGCCTAGTCAGAAATTGACGGCGCAAGCATTGCGCGCAACTGATCCTCCAACTTCGCGTTCATCCTGATGCCGCCGTTGTTTTGCTGACTTGATTGCTGGCGCGAACTGATCGATCGCTTGATCGTGTCCCCTGTGATTGGGTATGTCGGGTACTTTTGGTTGAAAGCCCGCATTTGGCGTAATGCGCGCGGGCTGATTTCATCCCCGTTCATCACGTACCGTGCCACATCGCCCAAGATCCTGCGGCGTTCGTCCTGAATGCCGGTCTGCATGTTCATCAAGCGGCGGTTTTGCTCATACCGTTCACTCACACGCGCAGGTGAGAAGCCGATAGCCTGCACAATCGCATCGTGCGCGGATATGCTATCCATCAGCGGATCGCCTTTGTACGTGGTCACACCTTCATTCAGGTAGCGCATGAACCGCATTTGGTCCCTGACTGCCTTGGGCACCATCAATTCAGCGCCGCGCCAGACCTCGCCATCCCCGACCATGCTGGCACCGCGCAGCATGTTTAGGCCGATTGCAGGGAAGGCACCCAATGCCTGATCTACGAAGTGATAATACGCATCACGGCCTTCGATCTGGCGGCTTGGGCTGCGGAACCATAGTTCAGGCATACCGATCCGCGCGGTCAGGTTGGTGCCGGTGAGTTGACCCGGAACACCCTTGAGGATCATACCGCCCGCGCCGGTTCCGAACATGCTGACAACGGCGTCTTTCAGTTCTTCTTCGGCTTCATCGCTGCCGCCTTCAAAGAACATGCCTGCCAAGAGCATCATTAGCGCATAGCCCCACGTTCCCGTGATGCCAGCGTGCAACATCATCGATCCCGTGATGCCGATAAGCTGCGCGCGTGCCTGCTTGCGGACTTCTTCGCTTTCGCCTTTAAGTGACTGATGTGTATCGCGGAAAAGGCGATACAGCATGTTAATCTGGAACTGTTTGAAGACGAAGGCCACCCTTGCAACATCGCCCTGCATGAAGCGCGGACGCGACCAGTTTTCATAGTTGAAGTGCGTGTCCCATGTCAGGTTTCCGGCCTGCGTGGTGGCGTCCTCTACGCTCAATCCCGATTCCTTGGACATCCGGTAGGCCGCCAGGAATGTGACCTCGCGGTTTAGGCGCTCTGCATGGTGGAACAGGAAGGCGATGGGGCGCATGGCCTTCTCGCGTACCGCGGAATATTCCACGCCGCTGTCACCGATGGCCGCAATGTCGTGCGCTTGGCTCTTGTCCAGTGCGCCAGAGTTATATGCCGCTTCCAGTGCCGTGCGCTCGTCAGCCGTCAGGCGTGCGCTTGTCAGTGCGCCACGGCTCCACTCTGCGTCACCCTTGCTCAATCCCGCTGTGAAGTCGGCCAGCGCGCCTGTGAGGGCCTTTGCTGCCTTCACGACCGTTGCGCCTTTGATGCCTGCAACCAAGATCGGGATGCCGACAACGGTTGTCTGCGTCAGGTTGACGATAGCCGCGCCGGGGGTGAGGCCCAGATACCAGACGAATGATGCCGATGTGGCCCATGCGCTCCAGCTTGACCCCTTCGGATCAAGTGCCCATTCGTGCCGCTTCTGCATTTCGTTGGCGATTGCGCCCGCGCGTGTCGGGTCTGTGGCGTCCTTTGCTTCTCTGCGTGCGTTCTCGATGTGCTTTGTAAGGTCCGTGCTGTACTTCAAGCGCGCCAGCTGGTGCGCGCCGTGGAACATCTTGCTTCCGAAAGCCTTGATCGCGTCTTTGTCAAAGCCCTTGATGCCTTGGCGGTGAATGTTTGCCTTGCGGATAGAGAAGGAAGGCAGTGTTTCCAGATACCGCTGGTAGATCGCATCGAGGACTTGGCCGTCGCCGCTGATTTCGCCCAGAAGATCCGTGATGTCGGCCACGAAGTTGGGATCAACGAACCGGCTCACATCGTCTTCCGGCTTCATCACGCCGACTTCGACCGTGAAACCGTCCGCTTTCATTTCAGCTTCGATGGTTTGCTGTGCGCCCACGCTTGCCGCGCGCTCGAAGTGAACCAGCTTGCCCTTGGCATCGCGCGCCGCGACAAAGAACTGACCAAAGCGAACCAGTGGGAAGTAGGGCCCGTCGATCCGGTTTGCCTCATAGGTCAGGCGCATCTTGCGAATGCGTGCGTTGCGGCTGAATTCAAGCATCTTGATGTCTTGGTTGTAGCGTGAACGGGCCTTCTTCTTGGCTAGATCGCGCTCTGCACCTTCCAATCCATCGTCTTTGATGCTCTGCAATTCGTCTTCGAACTTCGCTTTCAGGCGGGATGATTGCAGTTCCATCGCCTTGGCGACCGCATCAACCATCGCATTCATCAGGTCATCATCGAACTTCTTGTAGGCATCGCGTGACTTCTTGAAGATCGACTGCATGTTTTCAGGCAATGCCTTGTACTTGTCTTTCATGGTGGCGTAGGCATCGCGCGCCTCTGCAACAACCTTGCGGTATTGGGTCACGGTCATGTCGCCGCGTGCCTTTGGCGCAAGGAATGGCACCGAAGGATCAACACCGGCAATCGTGGCTTCGTGCATCAAGTCATGCAGCTTGGCGCCGTTCACCTTGTCTTTGGTGTATGCGCCCTGCCACTCTTGAGCCAGCTTGTCAGAGTCGGCGTGCATTTCCTGACGCTCGGCGGTCATCTTGCGCATCGCGCTGACCCACTTGCCCGCTGACGGCAGGCTTTTACCTAGATCGCGGAACAACACCTCCCCTGGGATAAGCCCCAGCGTGTTGTATTGATCGTTCTTGGCCATCGCGTTGGTGATCATATTGCTTACGAAACTGGCTTCCTTCTTGTCCAGCGCCGCGTTCGTGGTGGCTTCTGACTTGCGCCATGCCTTTGAAATAGACGCCATCAGTTCAGGATTGCTGACAGGATCAGGTGATGTTGGCGCACTGTCTGCCGCTGCCTTGTTTACAATAGCCGGTGTCAGTGGTCCGCCCGCGTCTTCTGCGCCGTTGTACCACTGGATGCGTGCTTTGATCGTCTTGACGCCTAGTTCCTTTGCCTTGGCTACGCGGTTATTGCCTTCCAAGATGTATGGCTGGCCCTTGTGATTTACCCCAACAAGGATGGCATTGCCGCCTTGGTCCGCGTCCCAGCCGTCCTTATCGATGCTCTCCGTCAAGCGATCGTACTTGTGCTTACCGCTTGCGGGCTTCTCCCCGTTCGCGCCTTTCAGGTTGGTGAATAGATCCACCGGCAACTGCACGGCATCCATGATGTAACCCGTCACAGAGCCAGCAAGGCCAATGCTCCGCAGCCCTTCGGTGTACTCGGCCATATGCTCGTCAGCCTTACGCTGCTTGCCCTCAAGCCAGCCGCCACCAGGATTATCGAAACGAACCACTTTCCCTTGTGCTTTGCTGAATTGTGCATCGCTCTTGGCTGAACCGGTCGGACCATCTGGCCCGCGCCCGCCAACATCACCAGACCGGATACGCTCGAACACATCGGCTGCAACCTGCATGCCGTTGCCGCGCAAGGCGTTGATGATCGCGTCCAGAACCAGCTTCAAGCGTTCGAATGCTGTGGTTTCATCAGCCGTCAGGCCCAAGTCTGCGCCCTCGGACCACTCTCTGAACATTTCAGCAACGATTTCTTCGATCTTGATCGCCTCTGATGCGCCATCGTAATACTCATCGATCTGCTTGCGCAGGCGTGTGTGCTTACGTGCGGCTGCCACCAGCGTCTTCCACTCTTTCGAGGTGAAGGCACCGGCTTCCCCATCAAACATGTCCTTGCTGCGAAGGGCATGGATGACCTCATGGCGTGCAATCCCCATCGGGCCATCGACGGCATCAAGAGAAATGCCCATCGCTGCATCGAGGAAGTAGCCATCGATCAGGCCGTGTTCTGTCCCGAAGTCGAAAGGCCCATTGAGGCTAAAGCTGACGGGCATCTTGCGGCCCACCATGCGCTCAATCTCTGACCGCACGTTGTCCATGATCTGCTTTACGCCGGTCTGTCCGGTGTCGCGGTTCTGGTAGGCTGGGCTGATACGATCCTTGCGTGCCGATGCCTTGAGGTCCAGTTCGGGCAGCTTGATGCCCATGACTTCGCGCGCATACCCTTTGTAGGTTTCAGCTTGGAATCCTGCACCAAGATCATCGATGTATGCCTTTAGAACCCGCTCAATCTTGGCTGGATCGTACTCGACCTGATTGTATTCCTTACTGCCGCGCTTGGTCATTTCCCCAAACTCGCGCCCAATAACGGAGTGTTCGGCGTATTTCTTACCGCCCTTAGACCGCACCGTGAGCGAGTAAAGCCCGCGCGAATTCCGCGTGATGCTTACAACGCCATCAACCGTCTTTGCTTCCGCATAATATGAATAGTTGCCACCATCAGACTGGTCTTTTGCAATGAAGGACATAACGTCCTTTGCCGATGCCAGCGGCACAGGCTGCTTCTCCAACTCTACGGAAAGGTCAAAGTTGCGCGGCATAAGGATGCCGTTGTCTGTCGTGCCATCTGCGCGCGTGAACATCACGATCTGGCCTTTAGGGAACTTCTCGTAACCCGCCAGCAAGTTGCCCGTGACGATGCCTCGGTCTTCGCGCTTCACCCGTGGCACATTGTCGAACATGTCCGCTGTGTTTTGCAGGTTATTGAAGAAGGTAATGTCGAACGGGCTTCTTTCAGATGTCAGCATAGACAGCGGGATACGCGCTTCGCGCTCCGGTGATGCAAGGGCGATGTGGACCATGATCTTCGATCTGGCATTGGGGTTGCTCTCGGCCCGCTTCCAATCGATGCCCAAGACAACACCATTGACCCTGTTGTCTGGGTCATCCTTGACCACAATCGCCAATGGTCTGCCCGGCGCGTAATCCCGCAGCTTCGAAACCAAGTCGTTGGTTGTTTCATCAACCGCTTGACGGCCCTTCTTTAGTTCGCCCAAGGCTGCGAGTAGACGCGATTGCAGCTTTTCATTGCCTGCTGCGTAATATTCGTCCTGCTTTGCCTTGATCGCTTCATCGAACTTCTCTTGGCGTGGCTTGGCCCAAGATCCGACTTCGGTTGACATGCCACGCTTCCAAGACAGAATATCTCCATCGCCCCATGCCTCTTTGACAGCGGCCATAACGTCCTCGGTGGACATCGGGTTGCCATCTGCCTTCACATCCGCAATCTCAAAGCGCGCAGGTGCAGAGAATGGCGAGGTGCTGTCAGCAACGCCCGCCGTCAAGTTGGTCGATGATTTGGTCTTAGCGTCAAGATCAAGAGTTTTGGCCTCAAGATCGTTCTTTCCTGACCGGTCCAACTCTTCAATCAGGTTGAGGTATGCCCCTTCAATATCCTTGAATGCGGCTTCCGCGACATCTGGATCGAGGATGGCCATCCGGCCCGTCGCTCTCGCGGCATATGCGCCACCATCGTCAGATGGCTTGTCGCCATCCTCTTGATTGGCCGTCAGCATGCGTTCCAGATCAAGCGCGTAAGCAATGTCTGGGTTTTCATCCAGATACTCACGCATCACGCGGTCGCCATACTTGTTCATAAAGTCTACGGCATCGAGCGTGACAACGCTTGTCTTGTTGGCAGTAGTGTTTGCCGACAGGGACGCCATCTTGCGCATCAGGACAGCGGCAGGGCGCTTCTCTACAGCCAGTTGCGACACCGCGATGTCGTATTCTGGCAGGTGGATTTGGCCCGTCCGGTGGATACGGCCAATCAACTGCATGAACACGTTGATGTCAGCATCAGGTTGCAGGACGATCATCGAGCGTGGCTTGCCATCGTTGCCGCCCTTGCCTGTGGCGTGCAGGGAAAAGCCTTCCGCGCCTGATTTGTTGATGATCAGGGCTTCAATTTCACCTGTGTTGTAGGCCCGCATGACACGGTTCTTTTCTGCGGCTGTCGGGCTGCGCAGTGTCACCTTGCCTTCACGAACGGTTGTCTTGCGTCCGGTGATCTCCCCCATCTGGTATCCAGCCGCTACGACCTTATCCATGATGTGATCGAGAGGCGATCCGGGGATGTTCGACAGGTCCATCCCTTCGATTGTGGCCAGTGCTGCGTTGTATTGCTCTAATGCCTTTCTGCCGCCCAGGCGCAGGATGTCAGCGTCGGTCAGAACGATATGGCTCTTCTTTTCTGTCACCTTGTCTGTGACCGTGATCCGGCGCAGGCGTTCGGCATAGCGTGTCAGGATCGTGTTGAACGGCACCGCCCCAACATCATCACCGTCTTTTGCGGCTCCAACAAAGTCCGAAATGATCGATTCATTGGTGTTGGAAAGCGCGATGATCGGCTTGCGGCCTGACTTGATAATCTCGATCACGCGATCCGCCGCCGCATCAGCCTTGATGGCCGTGACGAACTGATTGACCACGTTGTGCATGACGGATGTGAAGTTGATCGATGATGCGGATATTTCACCGACAGCGTTATCCATAGCCCCGCCGTGGCCTTCCTCCATCAACTCTTCGATCTTGGCTTCGCGGATGTCCTGCATCACGTCACGGTCCAACTCAAAGACTGACCGGATTGCCCGTGTGCCCGCTTTGGCAGCGACCATATCCGTCTCGTAAGGCGTCGTGTTGAACTTCACGCCAGCGTATGACCGCTCTCTGCGCACGTATTGACCGGCTTGCACAAGCATGTTTGCGGCGATCTGCTGCATTGGAACGCCACCGTTCTCGATGACGGACGCCAGTTTCTCAATATCATCCACGGCCAAGCGCAAGTCTGTCTTGGCGTAGAGGGACATAACAGCCGGCGACTTTGCAAATGTGGCGGAAGAGAAGAACGCACCACTGCTTGCATCAAGGATGTCACGGATGAACTTCGCCCGCGATAGATCCTCGTCTGCCTTCATGCGGCTGTCTGGGTTGGACTGGCCGCCTGCGAGGTGGCTTTCATCGAGGATGAACAGTGAATTCGGTGCCATTGCACGGAACATTGCGCGTCTTGGCGTTTCTGCTCCCTTGACCGACTGCATCTGCGAGTATGTCGTGAAGATCCGCTTGATGCCTTCCGGCTTTTTCCCAGCCGAAAGATCAGCCATCGCCGCTTTGTAGGGCTTTGGCGTCATCGTTTTTAAGACGCCGCCCGTGTCAAGCTGGAGTACGTCCTTGCCTCTAAGGTCGGAGTTGGTGACGAACGTATCTTCTGTGATGTCGCCTTCCCACCCGATGTCTCTCATGTCCGTGATCATGGCGTTAAAGAGACCGGCGCGCGCGGTTAGGAACACCGGCACGCGGTCATTGCGTTCAGCCCACCGCATCATTGCCGCGACAACGCGACCTTTGCCGACACCCGTTTGGTCCCCGATGATGAAACCGGCGCCATTCTTGATGTTGTAGATAGACAGGGCCAGTGCATCGACTTGCTCTGCGCTGAAATATCCGGGGTTTTTATCGTCGCCATTGAGCATGCGGTCTTTGTCGTAGCCCAACTCTGCTGCAACGAATGCGTCAATGTCGCCAACCTCTGCGGCGATCGCATCAAGCGCGTTGTCCATCGCAAATTGCATGTTGTTGGGAACAAGTGTGCCAACCGCAAATGCCGCGGTAGAACGTGGCTCGTACTGAACCTGTAGATCCGTCGCTTGTTCGGTGTTGACCCGCTTGGCTGGGGCTACATCAGTGCTTCTTCCGCCCACGTCTCCAGCGTCACTTGGTTGAACCACGTCAGGTCCGCTGCTGGTGCTTGTGTCAGTGGTGGCGTCTGGCCCTCCCAAGACAGCCCCATCCGGCTCATTAGGTTTTCGCTGCTGCGTATCAGTGTCATTGGAACTTGTGACAGGTCCATCCACTGTATTTCCGCTGCCAGTTGGCTCTCCCCGCCCTCCTTGAGCGCCGATACTAGGATCTGCTTCGCCCGTGGTTCTGATTTGATCAGGAGTGCCAGCCGGGTCTCCAGCTTCGACTGATACTGGTCCCACGTCAGCGTTTGATCCGGCATCGCCTTCACTGTCGCTGCTATCGGCCCTGCTTCCTCTGGCGTCCAAAGTGCTGCTTGTGCCATCGATACGTTCCTTCAACTGTGACCACGTTTCAAAGAGCGTGGGTGCTTCTGCCATCGGTAGTGCTTTGGTGGACGGCTGGCGTCCCTCGATCACCACAACATCGACCGGCCATGCCGCACCTTGGCGCTTGTATAGGTCGCCCGATACTGTGAAATGTTCAGTGACGTTGTAGTTATCATACAGCCAATTCCAGAAAGCGCGAGGTTTTCCACGATACTTGGCCTTGCGTGCATCTGTTTCGCCTTGATGACCGCCGACGATCAGGACCGCGCGGCCATCGTCTGCCATGCTCTCAAGCGTCTTGGCCACGATTGCGTGATCGATCTGGTCGGTTTTCTTCTCCTTGCCGAATGGCACGTCGAATTCTGTGGCCTGATCGCTGTCTTGGATCAATAGCTTGCCGAATGGCGGGTTCTGGATGACCACATCAACCTCGGACGGCCCGTCAACATCGAGGGCTGATCCGGTTGTGATGGTGGCGTCAGCGCCAAGAGCGTTGCGCAGGCGCGCAGTACGGTCTGCGTCCAGTTCGTTCGCCGTTGTCAGCTTGGGGTCTGCACCAAGCAAGAGCATTCCGTTTCCGGCTGTCGGCTCATAAACCGTTGTATTGCTGTCTATGCCCGCCAGTTCGCTTGCCAGATACGCAAGCGGCGCAGGTGTCGAGTATGCTTGGCGGCGCACGCTATCGTTCGTGCGTTGCGCAAGGAGTGGCTGTGACTGGTAAAGCGTCTCAAGAGCATCGAAGGTTGCGGCCGCATCCTTCCCGTCCTTCACAATGCCCCGGCTGACGCGCACAACGGCCAGTTCCATCGCCTCTTCAACTGCTTTGTGATCACTTGCCGTCAGCTTGCGCGATAGCGTCTCTGATGCCATCCGGCGTGCCGCATTGATGGTCCCAAACTTGGTCCCGCTGGCCAGTGCCTTTTCAAACGCATTGGCCATGTCCTCTGTTTCACTGGACATAGCGGCTTCATCTGCGGCCCAAGGGTCAATGGCTTTGGCGTCCACATCCTTCATAAAGCGCGTGAAGTATGGCTTCATGCTGCTGATCGAGGCCGCATCCAACCCCTGCTCCATCATAAACCGGATCATCCCAGAAAAGGCGTCCACAAGGCTGGTCGACGCGTCTGCATAGGCGCGGTATGCCGCTTTGAAGTGTGGCAGCGCCTTCTTGTACGTCTCCTTGTCGAAGGTCAGGCCGCTATTCATGCGGTTCATGTCGGACCCAAACAGCGTGTTGAGTGCCTTCATCGATTCCTTGACGCCTTCTGCGGCGCTTTTCTTTGCATTGTTCAGGCTGTCGCGTGCGCCTGGCGTCGGCGCTGTCTCGCCATCTTGGACAAATGTGGGCTTATCGTCGGTTTGTGTTGCCTCGTTTGCTTCACCATCCGGCTCACCGCCATCATCGGTCGCATCATCTGCGGGTGTTGGCGCGTCATCCGGCTGCGGATCTCCCGCACCGGCTTCATCACCGTCACCATCCACGCCATCAAGGCCAGTATCTTGCGATAGTGGGCCCATGACTTCGTTCATGGCTGCATCGAATGCGTCGGCGTACTGCTCGTCGGTCTTTGGCTTGGTGGCTGCATCTACCGCGTCACGCATCTTTTCTGCGTCAACAATCTCTTTCGCCCAGATGCCGAAGTCGGCCATGCCCTTATCGATGCCGGAGTAATATGTGTACCCATCCCCAAAGCGGTGCGAGTTCCCGCTTTTCTGCATCGACCATCCATCGTTGCGGATCTTGTCCATGATGAAGGTTGCCGGGTTGCCGCCGTCACCACGGAAGTATCCCCTGCCCATCTTGGACATAGAACTGTCTGACACGTATGAGGCTGCGTCACGCTCGAACTCTTCCAGCAACTTATCGTTTGCATCGCGTGCCTCTTGGCGCATCGCGTCTGCGTCTTGGCGTAGCTGTGCTTCGATAGCTGCCTGTGCTGCCTCGGCCTTGCCCTCTGGCGTCATGGCGTAGGCTTGCTCTGCGCGCAGGTAGTAGAACCTGTTGATAGGCATCCTGACCGGCTTTTCTTCGTTCGGCTTCTTAACCGTAACGTGCGGTTCGCCGTTTTCGTCCGTCATGTTGGTGACATCGAAGGTGCCATCGGGCCCTTGGAAGGATGACCCAACCTTGACTGGTGCTAGATCAGAGTTTTCAGGCAGTGCAGGGAACGATGGTGCGTCACCCTTCTGCGCGAAGGCATCGATCGATTTCAGCTCATCCATGATCTGATTGAAGATCGAGAAGATGATGCCGCGTTCCTGTATGTTAGGAAGCGCGCCGCCATCGAATTTGCTGACGTTCACAAGGAAGTCATGCGACATATCGCGGGCTTCTAGGTGTGATACGACCCATGCCTCAAAGGACCGTGCGCCCATTTCGATAGGATCGCTCCAGTAAGGTGCGCTCTTGAATTTGTCATACTTCTCCATCCGGCCTTGATAACCGGACCCGTTGAAGTGCTGACGCAGGGTGCGGTATGCTTTGTAAACGCTCTCTGGCAGTGCGCCCTCTGAATTGTAGTGGCGTGAGCGGCCAGTCATGTAGTCGTTGCGCTTGTTCTTCGCATTGGGCTTTGATGCCCCCGCTGGCGTGCTGCCATCAGATGCGTCCAGCTTGGCAAGGTAATTGTCGAGACCGTGGAACCACTCATGCGCCAATGCGCCGGAACCGTTCACGCGCGTCAGGTTGATCACGGTCTGACCTGGTTCGTAGTGTGCTGCTGCGGCGCCCTTGCCACCCTTGCCACGCGCACCGAATGCGATACCCAATGCGCCATTCAGCGATAGGGATTTTGGCGCAACGCCCATGACGGCTGCAAGGTCCATCAAGCCATCGTATGTGGCGTTCAGGAAGGCTGTGCGCTCCTTGAGCGTGACAGAGTTGCCAAACTGGCCCCCACGGAAGCCAAAGACATCCATGAACGTCTTGGCGCTTACGTCTTTGCCTTTGCGCCAGTCTGGGCCGGTGCGGTCATTGTTGTCGCGGCGGCGTTCCTCAAATCCATCGCGCAGTTCGTTCGCCATGTCATTGAGTGTTTCCAAGCCTTCCTCGCTGGCAAGGAAGTCGTCGCGTTCCTTGGCCGTGTTGAAGGTCATCATCTTGTGCAGCTTTGGCTTGCGCGCGAAGATGTAAAACTCTTTGCCGTTGTTGGCATAACGACCGTGGAAGCCATACTTGAAGTCACCGCCGTTGGCGCGGGCTTCTGCCATCGCCTTCTTGCGGGTTGTGGCCCAATCGTTCGCCAGTTCTGCGGCATCCTGCACCGTTTCGGCAACACGCGAACCACGCCAAGGCGCACGGCTTACATGGCCCATCGCGCGAATAACGATCTTGCCGGTCTTAGTGCGGACATTTGCCTTAGTGGCGAATTCCCATTGCTCACTCAATGCGAAGTTTTTGGACACGTCGAGCATGTTTTGTGGCTCGATCCGCTTAAAGAACGGCTGCAATACATCGGTCCAGTATTCGGGGTTTGTTTCGATGTGTGTATCGATCTGGGTGCCGTTGCCAAACTTGTTGCGGGCGAATGCCTGATCCCAATCTGAATTGTCGGTAACGATCTGCTTGGCGTCGTAATCGCCAGACAGGATCGCCTTTGTGGTTTTGTGCGCTTCTCTCACGCGGCTTGCCCAGCCCCGCAAGGCCCAATTATCAGAAACGGGCTTTGATGGGATGGCTGTCCGCAATGCTGCAATGAGATACAGACCGTCCAAGGCGACATCACCATCGCTTGCCAGCTTTTCGAAGTCAGGCATTGGCAGGACATCGTTGAGGCCCATCGTCTCGATGTCCACCGTGTCGATGTCGATGGCGTCCATTGCTTCAAGCGCACGCTTCTTGGCTTCATAGAAGTGCTTGCGCGCGCCACCAATCGTTGCTCCGAAGTCTTCCAGCTTCTCACCCTTGGGTGCAGCTGGTGCCGGTGCTGGCGTTGGTGCTGGCTTTGGCTTCGCTGGTGCGTCCTTCACAACCTTCTTGAAAGGGAAGTCCAGCTTTCCGTTGACCGGCTTGGTGCTGTCGAAGTTGGTGTCGAGTGTGCTGTCGAGCCATGCTTTCAACTGCGCAACAGTGCCTTCGAAGAACCCGCCGATGCGATCATAGCCACGGCCATCACTGAACCCGCCATGGTATGCAGTAAGTGCAGGACCGCGCGAGGGGAAGCCTACCATGATCTTGTGTTCATCAAACTTGCCGGTGTCGGCGTCCGCTTGGTCGACCCACATCACATAGTCAGCATCCGGCGCTTCACCCATGTAGAAGTCCACATGTTCGCCGTCAGCGCCTTCGGTCATCTTGAAGTAGCCGTAGTGCGCTGGCATGGTCACTGACCACGTTTCACCGTCTGGGCCTGTCCCGCTGCGCTCACTGCCCTTGGC
>Ga0208643_1000765_pt1 | contig 19986 bp, 20 predicted proteins | sample VirMetDEL_Nov_12_FD_184516 | JGI IMG/M metagenome (GOLD analysis project Ga0208643, IMG submission 184516) | Aqueous microbial communities from the Delaware River and Bay under freshwater to marine salinity gradient to study organic matter... | ecosystem: Environmental > Aquatic > Marine >... | reverse complement strand
TGGTAAAGTCTATTGTCAGGCAGTAAATGAAATATTTATTGCATCAAGCTCTTCTACTGTTGTAGCTTTATTTATTAAGTCTTCAAACTTCTGTCGCTGACCTGCTATCACCATAGAGAGTTGCTCAAACTGAGTTGCCTTTATTGATATTTTCTCAAGCAAAACCTCGCGATCAATTCCTCTATTTGAAGCAAGAATATCTACGTTAGGAGTCTGTACTGAGTTATCTAAAAGCCAGCTTCTAGCCTCTGACTTTTGAATCTCGAAAGTAAACTTCTCGAAGTCTGGGTATGTAGAGGTTAATGAGTCGACATAATGCTGAGAATCGCTAGATATTAATTCAAGCAAAGGTTTCCTGTGGTTATTTATATCAATAGGTTTTTTTGGGCTAATTTCTGCATCGAACAGAGCCCTAGTAACCTCTTGGGCGATTTCACTAGGATCATCATGTGCACTAGTAAATGGTATCCATCCAAATTTTGGATGATTTATCTCTACGTCGATAGTTCCATCTTCGTTATGTATTGCGTTTTTTATTTCCATTATGCAATCCTCTGATATAAAGTTGCTCTATCTTTGTAGGTTCCGTACCCGCAGCACAGCCAAGTTCCAACAGAAACAACTCCTCCATTATCATTATTTGCATCGGAAAATCTTAGAGTGCTTCCGGCATAAGATTGATTTGTATATGCAGGTGTTCCTCCAGAAGTGCTTTTCAGGAAAGCATAAGCGCCAACTTCAATATATGTTCTTGTTATTGGGCCGTACTTTGCAGATAAGTTTGTACCTGCTTCGTAAATAGCTCCATCTACTTCAAGTAATCCAGGAACTTTCACGTCCTCAGCAGAAGTCCCAAGCATTATTTGATGATCTGCTGTAGTTGTTGCTAGGTAACCTAACGCTACACTATAAGGATGATTAGACCATGCTGAACTACCAATAGCAGTAGCTGTAGATTTAGTTGCGGCAGCATCATCACCAAGTGCGGTTGTATAAGATCCTGTTGCCTCTGATCTTGATCCAATTGCTATACCTCTAAATGCGTTAACTGTAGCACTATAGCCAATGGCAACCCCTCTTATCCCGCCAACTTCAGCATAAGACCCTATAGCTACCGACTCTTTTCCTAAATTAGCATCATTTGTTGCTTTAATAATTGAAGCCGATTTGCCAATTACCACATTGGAATCATAAATAGTGTTTGCGCTAACTCCAATAGCTACTGTAGACGCGGCACTAGCCACTGCATTAGCACCAAAAGCAACTGAATTAGTGCCGATAGTTGCACCAGCACCTATCGCGTCTGCTGCTATTACTAAGTTGGTGCCATCGTAGCGAACATAGTTAGTAGTGCTGCCTATGTGTGCTCTAGGTGTACCAGAATTGTACTGAAGCTGAATACCATCAGAAGCCCAAGTAGTAGCGGCACCAATTGCTATATTTGCTGTGGTGCCGTTAAGGTGCAATGTTCCGGCACCCATAGTAGTGCTGGCTTCTAGGGCTGCTTTGGTTACGTCAGCACCTATTGCTACGTTCGAACCGGCTTGAACTGTCACCACTCCGGTAAAAGAACCAGTAGCTGCGCTTAATGCGCCACTGAAAGTAGCATCACCAGAAACCCCATCAATGCTAAATCCAGGCGATGTTATCGATCCGTTAGAGCTGAGCGCCAGCCTTCCAAACTTACCCGCACCAGTAGCATCAACCCAGAACGGATAGATGGTGCCATCATTTGAGAATAAGATCAGCGGATCAGACGATTCAGCAGGGACATCAACAGCTCCCATCGTTACAGTATAGCCGCTGTTAGCAGTTGTTACTGTGCCGTCTGCGCCGTTTAGGTTTACACCAGTGCCAACGCCTACCGTGACAGTTATATCGCCTGCCGTGATCTTACCGGCTGTCATAGATCCGATCTTTGCATCACTAACGGCAAGATCTTGTATTGCTGCCGTACCTACTGCTAGGTTTGCTATCTTGGCCGAGTCTATCGCGGCGTCTGCAATTGCTGCTGTTCCAACTGCTAAGTCTTCTATTTTTGCGCTTGTTATGGCGGCGTCTGCTATGGCTGCGGTGCCTACTGCTAAGTTTGCAATCTTAGTCGCAGTAACAGCACTGTCGGCTAACTTTGCCGCTTCAACGGCAAGATCACCAAGTTTTCCGGTTAGTACAGCACCGTTAGCAAGCTTTGCAGCATCAACCGAAAGATCACCGAGTTTGCCGGTCAAAACTGAGCCATTGGCAAGCTTTGCAGCGTCAACAGCAAGATCTGCAAGCTTCTCGTTAGTAACTCCACCGGCAGCCAATAAAGCGCCGGAGATGGATTCCCCTTCCATATTTGCATTAATAAAAGCCGTATCTACCGGGTCTATTCGAGTCGCCCAGTCACCCAAGCCACCAACATCAAGTGCTTCGATTGCAGTTGTAACAAGGCCAAACGCTGCAACCTGCCCGCCTGTGCCGAACCTATCTACAGAGCGCAAGCCGATCGTATAGGTTGCCCCGTAAGACAAGCCAGACAGCGCAATCGTATTGCCTGCTACTCGGTTAACTGTTCCATCTGCGTATGGGTCACCAGTTCCTGCAAGCAGAAACGAATCAACGCCCACGAAATCAGCATCAGTTGGCAGAGTAAAAGATATGTTTATTACACCTAGACCAGTGCTTGAGGTTACGTCAGCGGGCGCAGCAGGCGCCGGGTTTGACACTGCAATCGATGTCGGTATTACGGTAAAGCCGGTGGATGATGTAGGTTGAACATCAATGGCAAATTCCCGAACAGGGCTGCCAGAGTTGTCTTTCTTGTTCTTTTCAAGCGTGTATACATAGTAAGAATCGGTAACAGATTCCTCACGCAATATTTTACCGTCTGACTTGAGCACCCTGACTTTATAACCCGTTAAGTGCAGGTCAGTTCGGCCCGATGTGTTTATTATATTGCCGCCGGAAGTCACCGATGTTTTTGCCCACTTAAACTCAGCATCAGATGATTTGAACTTATTCCAGTTTTCGTCATTATCAACCCGATTAATAAGCTCAAGTCTTCTAATCGGTGGCACCGTAATAGGCTTTGGCGCTTCGTAAACAATAATATCCCGACTGACGTTTAAGACTGTCACAGAGCTAACAACAGAGCCGCCACGCTGATTTCTTAGATTGATGGCAGTGGACTGGATCTCGTAAGTTGAACCATCACTAGCGACTGTTACAGTGGCCTCTGTTCTTATGTCGTATTGGATCGGAATCCATTGCGTCTGCCCTGCCGCTCTATATTCGAACAAGGTGTACAGGTACGACTCGTCGCCGGCCTGTGGAGTGCCTGTGATAGTTATTGTTGATTGGTTGCCCAATGGTGTCAGTGGCGTATTGATTAGCTCTGTGATCGTTACAGAGGGCGTTAGGGCCGTGTCTATTTGATCCTTTGCCACGTTAGGCACAAAGTCCGAAACCTGAGTTAAGCGCAACGACATTGAAACTGTGCCATTCATGTTTCTGTTTGCGTTGCCCACCCCATTTGGCAATACAGGGCCGATAGGTTCGCGACCATCTGAATAAGATGCCCGGCCATCAGCAAAAGGTCTGTAGTCTGGCGTTCTGATCTCGCTAAATGCGCCAGTGAAGGCCCGTATAGCACCACCAGTGCCCGACAAGTTTGGAAGCGGTGCGGTTCTATCTTTTGATAAGAAATAGAACACACCGGGCCAGCCATAGCCGCCAGATCCTGATGCGTAACGATCTCCACTATCGGTGTAAGAGCTGCCTACGTTATTTGCAGAGCCTGAAAGGTCGATACAGCTCGGATCAGTGAAAAACATGTTGGTGGCTATGATCATCAGGCCAGCACCGCCGGCAACGGGTGACCCGCCATTTCGATATATATCGCCACCAAACTGCTGGAAGTCTAATCCGCCGCCATGTCCGCCGCCATTACCATACAGAATGTCACCAATGCCTGTAATATATCCAGCCTTTGTTATCTCGGGTTTTAGCACTGGCGGGCCTGCCGCATTTATTGCCGCTACATTTGTTCTACCCTCTCCGGCAGCTCTCCGCTTAACATACCTGCCTTGGAGGAATACCTGCTTGGAGAACATGCCCTCTTGTGACGAACCCTCACCGCCGTAGATGCCCTGCCCATCAACTACGCCGCGTCCAGATCCATCAATCTTACCGCCGGTTAATATTTCAAAGTTTACGCAGTCAATTCTAACCGATTGGTTAATGGTGACCGTTACGCCGCCATTTACTCTTATATCACCGTCAAAATAATATTTGCCGTTAGCGATGTCTTTATCTACGTTTATTATTAAGACGCCATCTGTCGGTGTTATTCCTAAATAGCCAGCAAGCGGAGTCCATCCAGTTCGGTTGAATGTCAAAGCATCCACACCAGCCGTTAGTTCTAGCGGGTCAGCCTTGCCGCTTGAGCCGAATAGCTTCAGGGTAGTCTCACCGGTCATAAAGTCCCAGCTAATGCCCTGCACTTCAAACGAGGCTCTGAGTGTATCTAGTGAGGCATAGTCCGGCTGATTAGGAAGGTCAAGTGTAACTAGGTCGCCTATCTCAAGCTCAATTGTGTCGCGTAAGAAAGCTTTAACGGTTGGCGTAACTTTTGGGGCGCTGAATCGTGCGCGGATGCCTTCAGCCAACTGGTTGACAGCCAAGCCTGACTCTCTGTTTCGGTTCCGAATGCCTTTAAGGTTTACGGAATAGGCATCAGAAATAAAGTTATTTAGAGCAACTGAGCTGCTATCGACGAAAGTGTCGGTTCTAAAGTAGGTGTCGTCCTGGTGGTGCCACTCCCAATTAATGGAAAAGACGTTTCGGATTGCTTTAGCATCTCTAACAATACCACTAACCGATGTCAGCGAATCATAGTCTAGTGTCAGATCACCGGCAGAATCTGGTGATATATAGCTAAACCGCTTTAGGGTAAGCTCGCCGTTCTGATTAATATAGTTGAACAGGTTTAGTGGTGCCATACACTGCTCGGCTATAAAGCCTTTAGCGTCTTCGCCTGATATGCCCCAGAACTCCAATCGGAAAGACCAAAGATCGTCGCCAATCTCTTCATAGCTCGCAAGGTCAATCAGGTTTGAAGTTACGCCAGCGTGCCAAGCATCCGGCAGTGTTTGCCCAACATCGCCGTATAAATCGCCAGTTTGCAAGGCTATGATCATCTTAGGCACAGACAGATCAAGATAAACCATCTCGGCTATCTCGTAATTGCCGCCATCAATTGTTCCGACTATGTTTACAATCCGTGAACCAGCCACGCCGCGTTTGTCGATCGTAAAATGAGTGCTATCTGCTTTTGATGTCCACCGCATGATCTCAGTTACATCAGATCCGGCTGCGTCTGTTCCGCTAACTGATAGATAACCAACTGTAGAGCTAGGAGCATCACCCCAACCGCTGTCGTGGTATACAGCTTCAAACCCATCGCTAGATATAACCTCAAGCGATCCAGTGGCAACGCCTAGCGAGCTGATTGCCGTAGTGGTTTTCAGCTCTGAGAATATAGACTTTTTAACAAAGCGTTGTGTGTCGCTCAGGGCTATTGTGAACGCCTGCTCGTCATTATCAACTTGTGAAACATACATCGGAATAACGAGGGCATAGTCAGCAAAGGCTAGGTCAGCAAAGCCGGTATAGATTTCGACCTTGTTGTTAATAATGGAATCGTTATAAGTGTCTTTCAATCCGCGCAGGATTTCGGTAAAGCCAAGATCTAAGAATGAAAAGCTAATGTTGCCAATGGTGCTGTAACCGCGCTCAGGCACAATGCTTTGACTTGATCCGCCGCAAGAGATAACGCTATTTGGCAGGAAGTCAGCGCCAGCATCTGTTATCGCAACCGTTCCGTGAGTCAGGTAGATGTTCTTATTTTCGTTTATTATTTTGATTACAAGCGTTGGTTCTCGACTAAGCGAAAGGTTAGCCTGAATAAAATTGTCGGAAAGCTGACGCATTAAAGAACCTCACGAACGGAAAATGAATAGTTGAAGTTACCGACATCGGCGGCACTCTTACGAGACCGTGAGCGCCTAGACGACATTTGAACGGACATTGTATTGCTGCCCTCATCCAAGTTTGTCATCAGAAAAGGTTCTGCGTTCATAGTAGATGCAAAAAACATCTCCATAACGTCGGTCGCAGGCTCGCCGTTTATTCCCGAAGTAGCAGTTACACAGGCATAATTTGAAGTGTCGTAATAGAACGAACTGGACAAGATGCCCGACTTTGATTTGATCTGTGCTGTGCTTGTTTCGTCAGATTGATCAAATGTCGTCAAAGTTAGCTCAATCGTGTAATAGATTTCCGGGTCTGGTGCCGGCGAAATCACATTTTTAGTCGGGTAAAAGAATATAACTGTGTTGGTCATCGTAAGGCCCTGCCCTGCGCGGAATCTTTGTTGATTATAACAGCGTCCGAGTCGAATAGCGCCGTTAGTTCATCGACACCAAAGCCAACCCCACCGCTTATGTTAATCGTTGTTGAGCTGCTTTGCGTGTTGTTTGTGATGTTTGACGGTGCCTCTGTCGGAGTATTTGAGCCTTTAACCGATGAATCACCAAAGCTGGTCGAGGCTATGTTTGCAACTTGGGACGCTCCGGCTGCTGCGATAAGGCCAGCGGCACCGAATCCAAATATACCGCCCTGAGCCACAGCTTTGCTCATTCCGGTGTAGGTGTTCATTATCGTTTCAGCCATAGAGGCTGCCTTCGCCGTGTTGAATAGCTCTTTAGATTGCGAGTTCATAAGCTCGGAGATGGCACCAGAAGTGCGACGCTTTACGTCTAGCTTTTCATTCTCTGCTTTCCTGTTGTCCTCGGCGGTCTTTCTGTCGAATTCTTTAAGCCCTTGGCGCTCTCCGTCTCCGACTTCTCGACGCTGGTTTAGCTGCTCTTGCAATGCGTTACCATTTGCCATGTTATCTGCGTGTCTGAGCTCTTCGACATTGCCATAAAAGTCTGCGATAGCTTGGAGTTCGCCGGCTAATGCGTTCTCACGTTGGTTGCGCTTTTCTGCAAGCCAAGTGCGATCCGAAACCCTTTGCTTCTCATCCATTTCACGTTCGGCTGCCGCGAAATCTATTTTTTCTTGTAGCAGTGCGTTAAGCAGCGCGCTTTCAGCCGCTTGCTGCTCCTCTCTAAAGCCTTGTTGCTCGCTAAATAGAGCGTTTAAAAGTGCGCCTTCTCGTTCTGCGCGATTAGGCTCATTGGTTTTTGATGACCCTACACCCTCGCCCGATAACATCTCCTTTGTTAGATCGTTAAATTCATTCATCTCTTCGCTTGCTGTTTTATATTCCGCCGCCAGCCTAACTACCTCGGCGGACTGCCGCTCAATCTGCTTACTCGTTAAGTCTATGCCTTTCTGGTTATCACTTCGCGTAAAGTAGAAAAACGTGTTGTTAAGAGTTTCTAGCCCTTCTTTTGCAGCGTCTACCTTTTCTTTAAGCGCTTCCATTGCCGCGATTGCCTGCAAGCGGCCTAACTCTCTATCTTGAGCAACAGCCATCCGTTGAACAGAGGCCATTTCCCTAAAGCCATCAGTGGCATTGCCAATCCTTTCTACCAAGTCATCCAAGTCTTTGCCAGTGCCGGTTATGGCTTTGTGCATAACACCACCAAGCGCAGCACCGATAGCTATCGCAGCACCAATCAAGGCACCTTGTGGCCCGAGCACCATAGCCAACTGTGAACCCTGCTGGCCAAGTATCGTAAACGCACTGACGCCCATCTGAGCCTGTACCGCGACATCTTGGAGCTGGTAGCCTAACTGCTGGGCCGAGCCTTTTTGCAGCTTAAAAGCGCCGCCGAGCTTTGACATGCTACCGCCAAGCTTTCCTGCTGTTTTCTCAAGATTGACAGTGCCGGCTGATACTTGCTTTAGTGTCGTGCCAAGTTGCCCGACAGAGCCGGTAAAACGCTTTACGCTTTGCTCAGTTCCTGACGCGGATTTTGCCAAGGCATCAAGGTCGGCATCTGCTTTTCTAATGTCGGTGGTGTCGGCTTTTATGCCTAGAGTATAAATATCAGTTGGCATAATCTACGCGCCTTTTTGTTTTGCGATGTTTCGGAATTTGGTAGCGATTTGTTTGTTTCGTTCTTCAGGTGTTCGCGTATCGTTAAAATACGGGGCATTACAGTCGCGCTTGATGGCTTTGTTTGAAAAGCCTTGGTACGCGTTAGACATTGATCTGAGCGTGGTAACTTCGAACGGGGATAGATTTGTGTTCGTCATTGTTGACCATGCTCCAATGTCTGGAAAGGTAAAGACTAGTCCTAACTCAAAAAACCACTCAAGCAAATAGTTGAAACCATCGCATGGCGGCATGTTTACAAATTGGGTTCCTGCTTGAGAAATCATCCTTGATTCCTTTTGCTTTTCAGGTACTGCGTGGAGCCACGCCAAGTGCTGCGCGTATAGAGTTAAGCTTTCTGCGGCATTAAAAAAAAATTGTTGCGCTTTTCAACTGCCTCTTTGACTTGATTAACGATCCAATCGAAACCAATGTCGGAATAGATTTCAACCGCTTTATCCATGCTGAACTTTATCTCATTACCCTTTTCGTCGGTAATGTTACTCCATCCAACGGTTGCAGCGGCCAAGAGTTGCGCGCCAGCCTTCAGCATCTCAGCGTCAGAACTGTCTTTAGACAAGCCCTTAAATATTGCGGCAAAGGCGTTGCGATAAGTGGCAGAGTCAGAACCGCGCACCGTTACAGATGCGTCTAATTCTGATTTATCTACCGGATGTAAGAGATTGAACGTAAAGCCATTCTCGGCTTTAGCGCTCAAGTTAAAGTCTGATAGCTTCACTTAATTAAACCTCGATGATGGCGTTATCTAGTTCAACAGTAACAGAAGCGCCGACGATCTGGTTAGATCCGCCTACGTTTGTTGTATAGCTAAAGATCTGGCCAGTAAAGTATTGAATGGTGCCATCTTGCAACGTCACTTGATGCGAGTAAACGGTATCTTTATTCGCGCCATCTACGCCAGAAATGATCAGAACCTGACCGGCATCAGTAGGCACTCGGCCCAATTGCATAGTCAGAGCGCCATCATTAACGGTGCCCTTGCGCTTAACGGTTCGACCAGTGGCCAAAGGCGTGTGCGTAACGACTTCAAACGTAGGGCCATATTCGCCGAGCTCGGTTACTTCTGAAACCGATGTGAATGTAAGCGCACCAAATCCGGCGGCATCATAGGTCGCAGGTGAAGCTGCGGAGACAGAATATACTGTGCTTTGGGACGTGATTACATCAGACATTTTTAAATCCTCGTTTAGATTTGTAGATTATAGGCTTTTGACAGCATTTGTTAAAGCGTCTTGGAAGTCAGCAACCGAGACCCGAACCATACCGGCAGGGGCCGCATAAGCCCAAGCCTCGTATTCTATTCGCCGAATGTACGGCAAGTTATTTGTTAGATAGTAAACCTTACCAGCGGCCTTTGCTGACTCTTTGGTGGCCAAAGCAATTGCATCGCGTCCGGTCTTATCGATTTTTGCTTTATTGTAGGTCATTACGGGCTGATCAGTTGAGGCAAACCAGTTGCCCCTAGCTGCGCCGCCTATGTAGCCTACAGGTGGCCTAGTTTTCCAGAATGTAGGGTCACCAACTGGCGTGCGCTTGATTATCTCCGTGCTTAGCTCAATCAGTGCCGTTTTAACAACATGATCTAGGCCCTGCTCGGTCTTCTTTGCCCACTTCTTTAGATCGCTGGCAAAGTTTATGCTAATGGTGCTCATTCTATCGACCTGTATCGAATAGAGACAGGCACAGAGTACCAAGACTCGTCGACATCGAATGAACCACTAGCCCAAGACTTCTCCGTAATGACGCCGGAATAAATAGACCCGCGCGAAAACTCAGTTAGCAGGTTGTCGACCATAGTGCGCGAAACGGCTGTACCGGTGCCCTTCGGTATTCTTACGTCCACCTGATAAATACCCGAGTAACTATTTGCCGAGCCAACAGCAAGGCCCACGTCATTAGTCTCTGCGGGTATGAATGAACCCATCAGATAAGGCTCAGCCGTAGGCGTAAAGCTCACCCCAGGCCATGCCATTGGATAGGTCTTAGCCGTAGCGAATGCCGCGAGCTTGGTCTCTATTGCGCCGATTATATCGCTATAAGCTCCCATTCTATTTCCTTAACTGGCAGGTGAACATAAGCGCGCCGGATTCATCAGGGTCTAGCGTTTCAATAGACACTATCCGCTCCAAATTGTAACGATCATTCACTTCGGGCACTTGGCCTGCGTAGATCATCTTGCGGTCACTAGACAAAACGTTCGTGCCGTCTATATCTCGATTAGAATAACGCAGCAGCACACCGTTACCGATTACAGTGGTCGCAGTATCGGTTGTGCCGCCCGTAGCGGGGTTGTAGGCGCCCTGCACAGTTCTAGTCAGTGTGATTGCCTTACCATTGGCTTTAATGAGCTTAGCGGCCGTCTCACGCAGCTTGCTATAGTTCGCCATCAGGCACGAACCACGTTGAAGTTGCTAACGCCGCCACCACCAACCAATAACTTTTTGAGTATGGCATTTATCTTCGGATCGAGGTTGCTGGTTAAGCCGCCGTCTTGGTATTCGATTTCGATCACGTCTACCTTTTCCTTTTTGATGCCAGGCGTCATTACAGTTAGAGGGCCATTGCCGGCATCCATTGCCAAGGCTGCGGTCATCTGTGCCGATCTAAGCTGAAAGGGCAGGGTGGTTGGCTCAATGTAGTAACCATCGACGTAGACGTTAGAGCGTGGCCATTGAAGGCCCTGAGCTGCTGTTTTCTTTACGCCGATAAACATCTGTGATTCGATGTAATCCATTGCGTTAATCAATAGCGCCTCGGTTGCACCCGTGATCGTAATGCCTCGGGCTGCCGCGTATTCAGTTAGTGTGAGCTCTGAAACATAGCTATTTGCACCGGCAACAATCGAACCATCTTCGACAATGATAGCCATTACGGAATCCTCTTAATAACGCGGCAATACCAACCAATGACGATGACAGAACCTGCCGCACTAGACTTTATCTTAAACCGAGCCGGATTGTTTCGTGTGTTATCGTCGCCAATGTATATGCTATTAAACCGAATTAGTGACTTAGTGCCCGGAGTCTTAAACGACTGCTGGGAAATAAAAGGCAGAGTGTATTGCCCGCCACCGCCATCATTAACGAACAGAGAAACGTCAAAGTCTTGGTTATTTGTTCCGCTGATAACGTCAATACTCATTCGTATATCGACACTATCACCCAAGTCTAGTCCGCTAAAATCAAACGAATCAATCGAGGAATCCCAAACGTCCGCAACGCTAGAAAGAGCGTGAGTGGTGTTTGTGTTCGGTCCTAAGCCGTCATTTGTTAGAGTATACCAAGTGTCGGGAGTTGTTAGGCTAATCGGCGTGGTCGCTGTAGCCAAATCCTGATAATCATAAATCCCTGACGCTTGCTTAGTATAAAGCTCGGTAAAGTTGGCATTAAATAGGTTTGTTATTGCCGACCACAAGCCGGACTGAGGTATTGTTTGTCTAGCCATAGTTCGACATTTCCGTGGTTGGCTGCAATAAGGTTGAAGGAGTCAGGCCAAACAATGGTTCACGCGGGCCTATCTCTTCAAATGTAATGGTGATTCTGATTGTCTTTGTTGCGCCTGTATTATTTGGCACAAAAAAGCTCGGTTTGTCACCATAGCCAGCTACTGCGGCAGGCATTATAGATCCAGAACCGGAAAAAAACACGCTACCAGCGGCCGTCGAGTTGTAAAACAGCTGACCTTGAGTCGGCGATATATCATTAGCAATCAGGTTTACAGATATGGCTGTAAAGATACCATCTGCCGATCCTGTCGCATGGTCATTGTACGCCAGTATCTGATAGTCACCATCAACCGAAACAGCCCGCACAATAAGGTCAGCGGCTGGATATAGGTTAAAAGACAAGCTCTCGCCGTCTAACACAGCATAAGATCCGCTTACCGTGAACAGGGTATCATTTAGCGCAGCTTCAACCATTGCACTGTCTGCGCTCGTTTTGATGCGCCGCTGCCCAATGTACGGATAAGATGAGAAGTCGGCAGGAATCCCGCCATTTCCGCCCATCGGTGCCGTGTTAATCATCGGCTAAAGCCTGAACCTTTTTAACTTTGGCTTTCGGCTTAGATGCCTTCGGTACTGCCTTGGTCTTCTGTCGTTGCTCGGCGAAATACTTCAATAGCTCTGCGCTACTGACAGCTTGACCGGCTTTGAATTCTTGGTTTTCTACTGCTGGTTTTGCTTCTGCTTGAACTTCAATTACTGCTTGGTCTTCGATTACTTTCTTTGATCGTGCCATCTTATCACCCTCAAAAATAGCGGCCCGTTGATATTATCGCGGGGCCTTCAGCTTAGTTAGTGATTAAGTAAGCCATTGGTACGAGCTTACGGTCTAGCACTCGATCCCACTGTGCGGCTAATGCCAACTCAGCTTGAGTGAAAGACACGGCAGCAGGTGTGCCAGTCTGTTGGAAGCCAAGCGGATGAAGCAACCAGGTGTTGCGTTCCCACAAAGTCTCGATGCCGCCGCCGTTGCCTTGGGCTGCTTCGCGTTCGATCTCAACAGGCACCTCAGAAGAACCGACGCCGTAACCGAAAGCACCTTCACCAAAGATCAGTGTAGTGTACTTAAAGCCGCTGGTGGTGCCAGCTGTAACAGTCAGGCCGTCATCAACTACAACACGCAAGCCCATGTAAGTCGGGATGGTCAGGTTGCCGATACTGTCGCGGATGTACAGGATATCGTCATTCTTAACCATCTGCTTCATTACTGCTGAGTGGACACAAACGGCAGACAAAGAGCTAGAGGCATCGCCCATCGTGAATACAGCTTCAGTGAAGGCATCACGGTTGAACAAAGTATCAGAAGTCTGTGAACCGATAACTTCAGCAGCAACGTCAACGACCATATCACCAGCATCGTTTGCAATGTTGTCAGCAAGAACACCGTTTGAAGCAGCAATCAATCGACGCTGAAACTGTCGCTGGAAGTACATAGAGGTCTTGGCGCGGATGGCTTCCATTGCGGAGCCGCCGGTCGCAACTTCAGACGCCAAATCGGCAGCCTGCCAGCCTTTGTTGATAAACGCTTTGCGTGCAACTTGCTCACCTTGCGTGATTTTAGAAGGGGTTGCGGTATTGGCAGGGTTATCGTCAGAGTAGTTAACTTCATCAGATCCGTCGAGGTCATTCCAGTATGGAAGCTCTGAGGTTTTGCCGGGCGCTGCTGCCAATGTGTCTAGCATAGCGTTGCGGGTAACTACACCTGATTCAAACAGTGCGGTCTTTTCTGGGCCGTTGATCTGCGCCAGGTCTTGGTACACGACGACATCGATGATGTCGGAAAGTCGAGTTGTTGACATTTTGTAGCCTCTCTTTTTAGTTAACGTTCACTTTTCAGTCGATCATATTCCGCTGGTTCGCTCTTGCGAATAGCAGATAATTCGGCGGCATTGTATTCATTAAATTTCTTGCTTGTGGCCCCGCCACGACTTGCACCAGTGGCCCCGCCACCAGCTGCTTGTGATCCGTCAACCAAAAACGGATACCTTGTTCTGAGATACTCTGTAAGCTTCGCAGTATCCCACGCCTCACCATCCGGGCCGTTGATCTTCATGCCGTCTGGTGTGTAGTAGATGAACTGCAACGCTTCTTTCTGCAATATGCCCGAACGTGCCTCATCCTTGGTTAAAGATGCCGAAACCTTTAAGGCCTCGAACGTTCGTTTTTCGTTGGCGATATTGGTCTTTAAATCGTCTAACTCTTTTGCCAGCTTGCCACGGCCTTCTTGTTCGGATTTATACAGGCTTTCAAATTCCTGTCGTTCTTCCATCCGTTTGCGATCCGCTTCTTGCCCTTGCCGCTCGTATTCGGTCAGCTTAGTTTTAGCCGCTGACTTTTCCTCGCGTTCTTTCCGTAGTGCTTCTTTTAGTTCATCAGCCGGATCAATACCGGAAACTGACAGCCGGAATTTTCCGTTGTGCTCTGCGTATAAACCGTGCAGGCCTTCGTCAATTCCTTCAAGCGTTTCTACTTCAAACTGTAAAGCCATGTTATGAACCCCGTTCATAGTTTAAGCGGCCCCGCCGCCTGTGGATAAATCACCAAAAAACTGATGATATGTTTGCAGTATATCACAACTGTGGATAACTCAAAACATAGCTGTTGATAAGCTGTGCACAGTTATAACGTTAATCCTTCGCGCTCTCTGAGCTGGTCAAGCGTTAGTGTTCGGCCCATGTCATCGACAAATCCTTTTAGCGTGAACTTGCCAGATCTGAATAGATCAGCACGCGCCTTGCCAAGAACATCATCCTGGAACTGCTTAGATTGCTTATTCAGAAAGCCCGAGTAAGTCAGTGAGGCATTTACCGGTCCATCCATTGATGACCGTTTACTGCGTCCGCCCAAGATTGAATACTTCGGGTCAACCTTAGGTACTCGAATAGATCGGCAACCGTAATGAGCCGGCGGGTAAGGCCCTTTGCCTGTTCGATAGACGTTGCCGTCGTGAGCCATACAGAAAAGCGTGGTATGACCGTCTAACGTGCTCACCCACTCCTCTGACTCAATAACATCCCGGTTAGCTGCTGCAAACTCTTTACGCGCAACGCTTCCCGCATGATTAGTGGCAGTCCTGACTAGCACCGCAGCCTGGCGTGGTGCTTTCTTGCCGAGTATCGACTGAAGTTGCCGCGATAGCTCTTGGCTCGTCTTGCCCTCAATAAACCCGGCCCTAATTGCTAGATCTACCTCTTTCTGTTTGGAGTCTGTAAACGCCGCCACCAGCTCTTTTATGCCCATCCGCTTGATTGTCTTGCCAGAGACCAAAGTGGCTTTACTGGTCGTCATAGCGGCCCTGATCTGCTCAATGCTCGGCAGTACCGTATCAGCAGAAACCAGCGGCGCAAATATACGCTGCGTAAACTCCGACTCATACTCTGCAAACTCGATGAGGTCATCAAAGAGGTCGGCTGTCATCTGATCGCCGGCCCCTGCTATGATTGCATTAATGTCATCCAATAACTCAGTGAGTCGCATCTGTGCAAGCTGCGTAGGCTCAAGCATTAGCCTTGCTCGTACATCCTGTGCCACTGCTTTCAATATAGGCTCAAGCTTTTTGAATTCGCCCGAGCCATATCGCTGAATCATTATTTGGTGACGTGTTAGCGCCTCTGTGGCATCCATTACAGACCTGCGTCAGTAGATAGCTCATCGGCAATCTGTTCGTCAGTTCGGTCTGCTGCGATCAATCCCGTTTTGCGTAGGTATGTCACAACGTCTGAGGGCGCCATATGCCCACGGTCTTCTAGGCCCATCATTGCCATGATTAACTGAGGCTCAGGCGACTTGTCGAAGAAATCCATCGACATTGTTAGCATCACATCATCAGGGTTGGCACCTTGGAACATACAAGCCCACTCAATGCTCGTTTCTATTGCGTCCCCGACATTAGTCGCTACTGAGCTAAGCACGCTATGCTCTGCCGCCGCATTAGTACGAACGCCCTCTGCTGTTTGATTCTGGCCGCCTTCTTCGACCAATCGAGCGCCGATCTGAACCATCTGTCGCTCTTTGTGCACCATCGCTTCATAGGCAGCACTGTTAGCCTGCGATTGGATTAGTGTTGCAGATCCACCGCCTTGGGTAGTTATTCCACGCCGTGCGCCAACCTGGATGCCGTTGGGGTTAAGCTCGTTCCATGTGCTGCCATTCATTGAACCGATGTCGATGTGTAGCATTGCCTGACTAAACATAAACAAAGACTCTTCATAGTCTGCGCTATTCATGTAGTGGCTGATATTTACGACTGACAGGTCATAGATTGGTGCGTTATCAACATCGGGCGCATTATTCATTGAGCCGATGAAGATAAATGGTATTACATCCCAAGTCGCGCCGCTTGCGTCCCTAGGCGTAATGGCCTCGCCGATCATGTTGCCGCCATCATCGTAAATAGATTGAGTGTAAACACCCTCGATCAATTGTAGCACTCGATAACGGTCGCGCTCATCATAGCTGAACGGGTCTAACTGTTCTTTGTGCTTCTCTTTCAGTACCACCAAAACCAACTTACCGCTCTCTTCGCGCCAGTTAATAATAGTCTCGGCTTTGTATTCTTTGATTGATGGGCGCAAACCAAGGCGCTGTACGTCTTCAGCAGTTAGGTTGCCCTCTGCACTAGGGTAGTCGGTCAGGATGCCATGACGGCCCACTGCCATTACATTGTGCAAACAGGATCTCATCAGCTGGTTTAATGAGTTGCCGGAGTTGTCTGCATCTTCGAGGAGGTATTCCATTCCGCTGGGCAGTTCAACCTCGGGGCCTTTGCGCATACCAGCACCAACCAAACTCGACAGTGTTCGCTGTGTAACGCCGTAGAACATAGCCCGCAGCTTATAAGCATCATAGCGAGCCTGATCAGGCTGAGCGAATGGCGGCAGGTATGAGGTGCCCTTTTCTTTAATGCGTTTCTCGCCGGCAACACAGTCGCGCACCTTTGACCAGATCGGCAAATTGTAGCTGTATTCGGCGCTCGCTTCATTAACTGGCATAGTATTTTCCTAGTGTGTAAACGTTACATTAATATTTGAAACGGGTCTCAATATTGGCATCTCATAAGCTATCGGATAGGTCGAGGCATCATTCTGGTGGTCTTTCCCGCCCCGCTTATCTGGTTCGCCATTCTCTGAATATACTTGCTGCTCGAAACAAGCGGCAACGTCTGGGCAAGCTAAGTCATTCACGAACAGTAGGCCTTTCTCAAATGCGTTATTGGTCGCGTTGATTCGATCCTTAACCGCTGGGTTAGTTGAGTTATATCGGCAATCAAAATTAAACTCACCCTCTAAAACCGCAATATCCGATTCACTTGCCCCACCCAACCTAGTTCTGTTCTTGCCCGAGCTGTCCGGGTAGATAATTATTTTGTTCTTCGGGTACATCTCTTTGATTGTCTGCGCGACGGTTGGCGTATTATAACCGTCTTTGATCTGGTCTACAGCGTGAAACTCTTTACCACGCAAAACGTAGACAGTCGCCGCCATCTTATCAATATTAAAATCCATTCCGATAAACACAGGCTCATCATTCTGGACGACCTCACGGCTTCTATGCTTTGCCCGATCATATGATCGGTAAACAGTGCCAGAGGTTAGGTTAACGAAATCCCCGTTAATGTACGCACTAATAAGCTGCGATGGATAAGTTTCGACGAGCGATTCGATATAATCGGGCGGCAGATAGTCCATGTTTTCGTAAGTTGAGGCTTGCACCATTGAGTAGCTCTTCGTTGGCTCACTCGCAAACTGACTATAAACAAACTTAAATCCTTCTGGTGTTGTCGTAACGCCGATCGAGTTTTCAACGCCAGGTATCACCAGTCGCATCCGTGAAATGATCTTGTTCCAAGCGTTTTGCGCTTTCTTCTGTTCGAATACGTCTATCTCGTCAACCAGTGCCCGCGAAATCTTGAAGCCGATAATCGAGTTGGGGTTATCCATTGACCGACATATGACAGTGCCATAATAAACAGAGCCACGATAAACATGAACCTCTTTATCTGACACCATTGTGCGGCAACTGAACCCCATCAACTCTGCGGCCTCCTCAAACGTCGGGTAAAAGATGTCCCGGATAGACGGATAGCTCGGCCCAAAATAACCCTGAACAGTGCCAGGATGCCGACCAAAAAAAACCAGTATATCAATACAGCCTATAAAGGTCTTTCCAGAACCGAACCCTCCAACATAGGCCCGATACTTAGTGTTAAGTCCGTTTAAGAATATGTTTTGCGGACTACTCAGTCTTAGCATTAGTAACCTTAACGTCTCCAACAGCTGGTTTGACATCAAACGTAACGTTCAAAGACTGGGCCTTTGTTTCATCTTCATCGACCTCGGGCTTATCATGCCATTTGAATCTGTTTGCAAAGTACAGTTTAACCAAAGGCGCGTTTACTTCCTTCGAGTACATCATTTCCTCAAGACGATCTTCCCAGAACGCTTGGCTGTGCTCTCTTGCAACCTCCAATATGTCTGAAAATGAGGGGTTGACCTCGGCCCACTTGTAGATCGTAGACCTCGCAACGCCCAGTTCACGGCCTAGCTGTATGATAGATTTGCCACCAGCCAAGAAGTCATAGGCTATTTTGTCGTGCTCTGTCTTATACGCAGTTGGTCGCCCAAGAGCGGTAGATTTTACTCGCTTGTCACTCATTAGAACCCCGTCCTAATAGTTGGAGCCAGTCCCACTGGCCCCGATTAAATTACTTTCTTTTTGCGTGATTCCTCAAGATCTGCCGAGAATAGTCGTCGACCTCGAATCTTTTTCTTTTCCCGATCGTATGGAACTAACCCGCCGTTCGCGTTAATAGTAAGCGGCTGCCATTTGCTTGCTGCCACCTCATACCAATAGAACGACTTCGGCCTGATTGGAAACACCCACAGGCCTGCCTCGGTTATTGACGAATCATTAATATCATCGTACTTGAACGAATCCCCAACCTGCACAGACCTGCTCAGCTTTGCCAATATCAAGTTATACAGTGAATTATCTGCAACCGTATCAACTGACGTGAGTGTAACTGTTATCTCGCTCATCTCTACACCAAAAAATATAGGCAATTTGTTGAATTATACGCTAATTTGAGGTAAATGCTAAACAGTATAGACAGAGCGCCGAATCTGGGCAGTGGTGCCAGGCTCGTGCCCACCAAGGCAATCCTTAACCTCCTCCCGCGTTACTGTCCTGCGTCCAATCTCGCCATAAGTCTTAGACCGATCCACTACTGTAAGGAATGACCGACTCCGCCAACCATGTTCGTGCGCGTAAGCATCTGCACCAGCAATCTGGTTCCACGACTCAACCAGACAGGTGCCCAGCTCTTTAGTGACTGATCGGTGGTGGATATGCCCGATGTCAATATAGTGATATATCGTCTCACCAAAGTCTTGCGCGTAATCCGTCGCCATCACGTCTGCCAGCTTTACCGGTTTGCATTTGTCCGAATGGTGAACCATCACAAGAGTATTTCCCATTCTGTATGGGATGAACACGTTAGCATTCTCTAATATAGTTACCCGTGGATTGTCTTCGTATAGCATCGTTAGCCATACCTGGGCTGTTAGGTCCAAAGCTCGGCTGTGGTTACCTTGGTTGATAATCACGTCAACGTACTTAAACCGCTGCGCGCACCGCTCGATGATATATCTGTAAACCCTGGCGTAAACCTTCACCATCATGGCTAATTTGCCATCAGTGTCTAAAGCATGGCCAGAATGCGCAGTCGTGCCGCTAATGTTCTCGTAATGACTAAAGTCACCCAGATCATTTATCACGCACCGCTCACAGGCTGGCGTGCGCTCGACAAGGCGGTCAATCGCTAAGCATAACTCTTGCTCTGCGATCTTCAGGTTAAACTCCTGCCCCACTTCAACAGCGTGCGCGATCATGCCAATATGGGCATCACCGATCTGAAACCACGGTATAACGTCGGTGTCGTAATTCTCGACAGTATATGATTGTACCGGCAACTCAGGGATAGGCTCGACAAACGCGGCAATAGCGGTCTGTATTAGATCTATCTGCTTGTCCAGCTCAGTCTTTGCCCAATACTGAAATACTTTGCCGTCTTTGACTTGGATAGTCGCCTTGGTTGCAGTCATGCCCTGCGGCATTGGTACAGTTAGACCGATCTCAGGATGATAGAACCTGGCACTGGCCTTCTTCTTAATGCTTTGCAGATGATCGTTTACTGTTGTCTTACCTAGCCCAAGCTCTTTAGCCATTGCTCGACTACTCAAGCCTTTGCGCTTTAGTTTTAGAACCTCACCCTGTCGGCTGGTCAGTTCCATCTCGTCGAATAATTCGTTGTCCCAATCCCACATTTTAATACCCTGAGTATGAATTAAGGCCATACCAGTCGATTCACATCGAG
>Ga0208643_1000763_pt1 | contig 19989 bp, 18 predicted proteins | sample VirMetDEL_Nov_12_FD_184516 | JGI IMG/M metagenome (GOLD analysis project Ga0208643, IMG submission 184516) | Aqueous microbial communities from the Delaware River and Bay under freshwater to marine salinity gradient to study organic matter... | ecosystem: Environmental > Aquatic > Marine >... | reverse complement strand
TGGGATTTAGGAGTTGGGGACTCCACCGCTATAATTTTTTATTATACAGCTGGAAGAACAGTTTATATTTGTGATTACTACGAAACAAGTGATGAAGGTCTGCCGCACTTTGCTAAAATTTTAGAAAAAAAAGCAGATGAATTAGGATATTTTTATGGAGATCATATTGCTCCATTTGATATTGAACAACGAGATTTTTCTAATGGAGTAAGCCGAAGAGAAACAGCTTATGAATTAGGTATTCGTTTTCGTGTTGCACCGAAACTATCAATAGAAGATGGGTTACATGCAGCATCAATGCGACTTAATACAGTATGGATAGATCGTGAGAAGTGTGAAGGGTTAATTGATGCACTTAGACATTATCATCGCAAATATAATCCATCGCTTAAAGTGATGGGAAAGCCAGTACATGATTGGAGCAGCCACGGTAGTGATGCTTTTCGTACCATGTGCGTAGCAATGGATCAAGGAATTGGGGATCGTAAGGCTCCTCAACAAATTGCGGAGAATAATTATGATCCGCTAGAAGTAACAACAGGAGTAATTTAATGGGATTTTTAAAACCTAAAATAGTTATGCCGCCACCGTTACCGGAAATGAAACCGTTACCAGATGCTCCTACTATGGAAGATCCGGATGTGGTGGAAGCTGGTGAAGCGGAAGTAGCAACAACAAAAGGCAAAGGAAGAAAATCAACTATCCTCACAAGCAATCAAGGTTTGTTAGAAGATGCTGATACTTACAAGCCAACATTATTGAGTTAGATATGGGAGCATTGATTAAAAGAAAACCAGATATACAAAATCCATCAACAACAGATGTAAATACAATGATGATGTTATCTGGTGGTAAGATGAATGTGCAAGAAGCAAAAGATGCTATTCAATTAAAACCACCATCAGCAGAAATTTCTCCAGATACAGATGTAGTGAAAGATGGAGTTAATAAAGTTATAAAAAAAGGTAAAGCTAGTACCATTATGACAGGAATGTTTGGTGATACATCAAAAGCAAATACATATTCTAAATCATTATTAGGCGGATAATATGGGAGCATCAACAGTAACAACAAAGTCAAGAGATGTAGGGGGTAATGATAACAGACAAAATGACAGACAAAACCAACTACAAACACAAATAAATAAATTAAAAGCAAAAGGTCATACAACTGGTGCAGATGCTTTAGCAAAGAAAAAAGCAAATGAAGCTAAAGTTTTTGCTGGTGCAAAAAAATTAGATCAACTGGGTTCAAATATAAATACATTACAAACAAGTGATCCATCAAGAATGCAAGGCTCACAAGACCAGGCAATTATTAGATCAAATATTGCATCTCTTCCAGGGATGGCGGTTACGGATAGTAGTGGTAAAATTATGCGATCAAGTAACGGTGCAGCTATCTTAACAAGTAAAGGTCAAAAGATGTTAGATCAAAAAGGTTTAAGGTACGGTGATAAAGGTGCCATTAAACCAAGTGCTGCACAAGAAGTATCACAAATGAAATTACAATCTTCAATGGCTCCAATATTTGCAAAACCGATTGTTAATAAATTATATCAACCTTCTACAATTATGGGTGGCAAATATAAGGGTGGCACTAAAGCAGAAAGAGCACAAATAGAAAAAGAATTAAAATTAGGTGATAAGAAATTATTTGGAGCACCAAAAGGGTATGACTCTGTATTATCAAAAAACATGTTGCTATCCGGTAAAGATCGTAAAGCATTCCTTCTAGGGGAAACAGAAAAACTATTAAAAAACAATTTAGGTGATTAATGATTACAAATAAAGCAAAAGAAATTTTAGATCGGTACAGTAAATTAAAAGTAATGCGTGGTACCTGGGAGAGTCATTGGCAAGAGATTGGTGATTATTGTTTACCAAGAAGAGCCGATATAACAAAAAAACAATCTAGAGGATCAAAACGCACCGAACTAATATATGACAGCACCGCTATTCATGCAGCAGAACTATTAGCTTCATCGTTACATGGAATGCTGACTAATGCAGCTTCCCCTTGGTTCTCATTACAATTTAAAGATCCATTTTTAAATAATGATGATGCGGTAAATGAATGGTTAGAAGAATGTACAAATCAAATGTACATGTCTTTTGCTCGTAGTAATTTTCAACAAGAGATCCATGAATTATATTTAGATCTTATTACATTTGGAACTGGCTGCATGTTTATTGAAAGAAGTGATGAAGATGCACTTAGATTTTCAACCAGGCATATTTCAGAAATTTATATTCAAGAAAATGAAAAAGGAATTGTTGATACAGTATTCCGTAAATTTAAAATGTCCGCAAGAGCAGCTTTCAATATGTTTGGAGCCGCAACACAAGAAATAGAAAAATTACAAAAAGATAATCCGTATGAAGAATTAGATTTTTTACATGTGGTCATGCCAAGAGAGAATAGAGATCCTAATAAAATTGATGATGTTAATAAACCTTTTACGTCTATCTATTTAACAATAGATGGTAAGATGTTAGGGGAAGGGGGATTTAATGAATTCCCTTATGTGGTTCCTCGTTTTACTAAATCATCCGTAGAAATTTTTGGAAGATCACCAGCATTCACTTGTTTAAGTGATATTAAAATGCTGAATAAAATGTCGGAAACAATGATCCGTGCTGCACAAAAAACTATTGATCCTCCTCTCCTGGTTCCGGATGATGGTTTTATTATGCCAATCAAAACTATTCCTGGAGGTTTAAATTTTTATCGTAGTGGTTCAAGAGATAGAATAGAACCATTACAAATTGGAGCCAATATACCTTTTGGTTTAGAATACGAAAACCAAAGACGAGAAGCAATTCGCCAGGCATTTTTTGTCGATCAATTATTAATGGCACAGAATGTAACAATGACAGCAACAGAAGTATTGCAACGTAATGAAGAGAAAATGCGATTACTTGCACCGGTACTTGGAAGATTACAATCAGAAATGTTGCAACCGTTAATTGATAGGACTTTTAGTATTTTATTGCGTGATGGTAAGTTACCTTCTCCACCGCCTACTTTACAAGGTATGGAGATTGATATTGAATATGTATCTCCTCTTGCAAGAGCACAACGTCAAGGTGATGTAAATGCAATGATGAGAGCATTAGAAATAATTATGCCAATGTCGCAAATGGCACCGATGATGGATTATGTTGATACCGATAAACTGGTTAAACATTTAGTAGAGATCTTAGGAGTGCCTAGTAAAGTAATTCGTTCAGATGGAGAGGTAGAAGAAATGCGTAACCAACGAGCACAGCAGCAACAAGCAGCAGCACAAGCAGAAGAAGCAAGAGCCGATGCACAAGCAGCTGGTCAAGCAGCACCGATGGTTAAAGCAGTTGGAGGGTTATAGTGCCAGATCAAATACCAAAAGAATTAATGCAGATCATTGATCTGTATAAACAAACTTTTAATACCGATGAGGGTAAAAAAGTTTTAGAGGATCTTCGATTACGATGCTTCTCTAAAAAAAGTACATTTGATAAAGATGCAAATGTAACAGCTTTTAATGAAGGACAACGACAAGTTGTTTTGCACATTGAAGGTTTTATAAATTATAAATCAGTAAAGGAATAAAATGGCTGACACACAGGTAGCGGAAGAGCAAGTATCTCAACCGTCTGTTAGCGAAACTCCAGTAGAAACAAATTGGAGAGATAGCTTATCAGATGACATTAGAGGTGATGCAAGTTTAGAAAATATTAATGATATTAATTCATTAGCAAAAGGATATGTTCATGCTCAACGGATGGTAGGAGCCGATAAGATTGCTCTACCAGGTAAGTATGCAACAGAAGATGATTGGCAACAAGTTTATACAAAATTAGGCAGACCGGACTCTCCGGAAAATTATGAATTAAATTATAATTTGCCAGAAGGAGATGACGGTGCCAATCTAAATCAATTTAAAGAAGTATCACACAAACTTGGTTTATTACCAAACCAGGCACAAGGTATATTAGAATTTTATAATGAGATGAACCAGGCTGTCGTGCAGCAAGGAGAAATTGCATTAAATGATAATAAAGAAACTGTTGTGCAAGGTTTACGAAAAGAGTTTGGACAAGCTGCTCCTAGTAAATTAGAATTAGCAGAACGAGTAGCAAAGCAATTTGCTTCACCAGAAATTTTTGAAACTAAATTAGCTGATGGTTCACAGCTGGGTAATCATCCAGATATGATCCGTGCTTTTATTAAAATAGGAGAAGCTATTAGTGAAGATAAATTAAATGGTGCACCACAAGAAATGGTAATGACACCAGATGAAGCACAAAAAGAAATTGGTAAATTAATGGAAGAAAATTCTCCTTATTGGCAGAAAAATCATCCTAATCATTCAAGAGCCGTTGATGAAGTGGCTCGTCTAATGGAGTTTACCGTATAAGAATACCAATAGCAATATTGGGTGATGGAGTAGCCTTCTAGGTTCCATTGACATGAGGAAAAGTATCACGATTAGCAATCGTTAAATGTAGATTTTGTCCAGTTGTTTGGGGAGCTTAATCAAAAAATTTTTCACATTGATGGAGGACATAAATGTCTAATCAAATAACTACAGCTTTTGTACAGCAGTATTCAAACAATGTACAAATGCTTTCACAACAAATGGGTAGCCGTTTGCGTGAAGCAGTAGATGTGGAAACTGTAACTGGGAAAAATTCTTATTTTGACCAGGTTGGAAGTGTTAGTGCACAACTAAAAACTTCTCGACATGCAGATACACCACAAATTGATACTCCTCATTCAAGAAGAAGAGTTAGTTTAGCAGACTACGAATGGGCTGATCTTATAGATGACCCAGATAAAATCAGAATGCTAATCGATCCAACTTCTTCCTACGCAAAAGCAGCAGCAGCTGCAATGGGTAGATCGATGGATGATGTTGTCATATCTGCTTTAGGCGGCACAGCCTATACTGGTGAAACTGGTTCTACGAGCACAGCTTTACCAAGCACTCAAAAATTTGCTACGTCAAACCAATCAGATGGTTTAACGATTGCAAAACTTTTGGATGCAAAAAAGAAACTGGATTTACAAGATGTAGATCCATCACTTAAACGATATGTCGTGTGTGGAGCAACTCAAATAAGTGATTTGTTAAACACTACGGAAGTTAAAAATTCTGACTTTAATACCGTGAAGGCTTTGGCAATGGGTCAAATCGATTCCTACCTTGGCTTCAAATTTATTATGTCAAATAGACTTAACTTCGATGCAAGTAATACGGATGATAGACTATGTTTCGCTTTCACCGAGGATGCAATCAAAATGGCAATAGGAAAAGATATTTCTGCAAGAATAGACGAAAGAGCAGATAAATCTTACAGTACACAAGTGTACTACTGTATGTCGATTGGTGCTACTCGAATGGAAGAAGTTAAAGTAGTTCAAATTCCGTGCAACGAATAGGAGGGGTAAGATATGGCTAGTGTAAAAAGTGTTGCAATAACAAATCTTGATGCTGTTCCTAGTGTAATGAGTGATGGTGGTAATCTTTCTGGAATGAAAGTTTGGCACGATACTTATGAAGCATCTTCTTTAGCAAGTGGTTCTGACATCACTATCGCAAGAATACCAGCTGGATCTACGATCCATGATGTAGTCTTGAAATGTGATGCTCTTGGTGGTTCATCAACTTTAAAAGTTGGTACTGCTGCTGACGATGATTTATTCATCGCTGCAACTGGAACCTGGAATGCTGGAGGACAAACTCAATCAATGCTATCTGGTTCATCAACTGGTGCACCAATAGCAACTGTAACAGGTTTGGCTAACAAAGTAGACTCACAAACAGATATTATTATTACTACTGGTGGTGCATCCATCACAGGTACAATATTCTGTTGGGTTTACTATACTCAATAAATATTTGGGGGGATTATTCCCCCTTTTTTTTTCATAGGAGAAACAATGGCTAAAAAAGGATTATACGCAAATATGAATGCCAGAAAAAAAGCTGGTACATCAAGACCAAAATCAAAATCAACAGTAAGTGCAGCAGCATATAAAAATATGAAAGCTGGATTTCCAAAAAAGAAAAAGTAAATGTCATCAGTAGTAGAAATTTGTAATTCATCATTAAACATCTTAGGTGCTTCTCGTATTGTTAGTTTAACAGAGGACTCAAAGAATGCTCGGTTATTAAACCAACGATATGAACCAGTAAGAGATGCAGTATTTAGAGCACATCCCTGGAATTGTTTATTAAAGAGAGTTGAATTAGCTAAAGACACAACGGCACCAGCATTTGAGTATTCTTATCAATATTCATTACCAGCTGATTGTTTGCGTGTTATTCGATCACAATATTCTGAATATTCAACAGGTGAAGAATATCGAATTGAAGGAAGAAAACTTTTAAGTAATGTGGGTACAATAAAAATTTTATATGTTGCAAAAATATCAGATCCAAATGAATATGATACATTACTCCAAGAAACTATTGCTGCACGATTAGCACATGAGTTATGTTTTGCTATTACACAGAATGGTGCTTTAGTTCGTAACTTATATGATTTGTATTCTGAAAAATTAAGAGAAGCTAGACATGCAGATGCAGCAGAAAATTCTGTTGATGATATAAATAGAATACAAGCTAATGAATTTATAACTTCGAGGTTCTAATGCCAAAAGTTTCAGCAGCTTTAACTAATTTTACAGCTGGAGAATTATCTCCTCGTTTGCAAGGAAGAACAGATTTAGAAAAATATTTTAATGGATGTAAGGTAATGGAAAACATGACCATCCATCCGCATGGTGGAGCATCACGCAGACCAGGTACAAAATTTATACATGAAGTTAAAACAAGTGCCAACTCTACCAGGTTAATACCTTTTGAGTTTTCAACGACACAAACTTATATAATGGAGTTTGGAAATAATTATATTCGTTTTTTTAAAGACGGTGGAATTATAACCGAAGGTGATAAAACTATTTCGGCAATTACACAAGCAAATCCAGCGGTAGTTACATCAAGTTCACATGGATATTCTAATGGTGATTTTGTTATTATAACTGGTGTTGTAGGAATGACCGAAGTAAATGGTAAAACATTTAAGGTTGCTGATAAAACAACAAATACTTTTGAATTACAAACAATAGATGGTGTTGATATTAATTCTTCTGGTTATACAGCTTATGGATCAGCCGGAACAATAAATAGAATTTATCAAATTACGACAAGCTATGCGACAGCTGATTTGTTTACTTTAAAATATGCTCAAAGTGCCGATACCATGTATATTGTGCACCCAACATATAAACCACAAAAATTAACAAGGTCAGGACATACTTCCTGGACTATTGGAAACTATGCACCGACAGCAGATCCATTTACTTCAACAAATAATTATCCAAGTTGTGTTGCAATTTATGAAGAGAGATTAGTTTTTGCTAACACTAATGCGAATCCACAAAAAATTTTTTTTACAAAGTCTGGTGATTTTGAAAATGCTACTACTGGCACGAATGCTGATGATGGATTAACTTTTACGATTGGATCGGATCAAGTTAATGCGGTTCGGTATCTTTCCTCAATGCGTACTTTAATTATAGGTACAACTGGTGGTGAATTTACGGCAACAGCTTCAAGCACCTCGGAGCCAATAACACCAACAAATATTCAGATTAAAAGACAATCGGCTTATGGATCTGCCAATGTGGATGTTGTGCCGGTTGCTAACGTAACTTTATTTCTGCAACGAGCAAAAAGAAAATTACGAGAGTTAGTATATGATTATAATGTGGACTCGTATGTTGCACCGGATCTAACAATATTAGCAGAGCATGTAACTAAAAGTGGAGTAACACAATTATCGTATCAACAAGAACCAGATAGTATTATTTGGACTACACGAACTGATGGGATCTTAGCTGGTCTAACATATCAACGAGTAGAAAATGTTGTTGGATGGCATCGTCATATTTTAGGTGGTAAGTCAGACACAACAAAAAATATTATACAACAATCAAAAAGTTTTACGTCAAATGCAAGTAATGTTTCAACAACCAATAATACAATAACCATTTCCTCCCATGGTTTTACAACTGGTGATGCCGTATATTATTATGCTGCATCTAATCCTATTGGTGGATTAAAAACAGATCGTTTGTATTATTTAATTAGTGCAGATAGTAATACTATAAAATTAGCAGAAAATGCTACACTTGCTACAGCTGGTACCGCCATTAGTTTAACAACTGCACCAGGAAGCGATACAACACAATTTATTTACCAGGGTGTTAATATTGAAAATGACACATTACATTCTGCTGCTCATGGACTTAACACCCATGATGAAATTTTTTACGATAACACCGGCACCAGTATTGGTGGCTTATCAGAAAATATAAAATATTATGTAAAAAAAATAAATGATAATGAATTTAAGTTATCAACGAGATCTGACTTTTCATCTTTTGTTGCTTTAACATCAGCACATACAAGTGAGCAAACAGATAATATTTTTACCAATTCTATTGTTGAGTCAGTTGCTACAATACCAGGGGATTTGAATGAAGATATAACGTACATGATTGTTAAAAGAATTGTGAACGGTGCGGTAAGAAGATATGTCGAATATTTTTCTACTTATGATTACGGTGATGATATTGAAGATGCTTTTTATATTGATAGTGGTTTGACATATAATGGTGCTGCTACAACAAGTATAAGTGGACTCGATCACCTGGAAGGGGAAACAGTAACAATTTTAGCAGATGGTGCAAGTCATCCAAACAAAGTTGTATCTAATGGCACAATAACTTTAGATCGATCTTCTAGTATTGTACAAATTGGATTGTCTTACACATCTTTATTAGAAACAATGCAGCTAGAAGTACCAAGCCAGGAAGGTACATCGCAAGGTAAAATAAAAAGAATACATGATGTAACAGTTCGTTTTCATAAAACAGTTGGTGCACAAATAGGATCGGATGAGGATGATATGGAAACAATAAATTTCCGTACCGGTAACATGCCTATGAACACCGCTATTACTCCTTTTTCCGGAGATAAAGAAATTGAGTTCCGTGGGGATTATGATGCTAATGCAAAATTAATTATACGACAAACACAGCCACTACCAATGACGGTGTTGGCTATCTATCCACGACTAGCATCAAATGAGGGGTAATGTATTTAATTCCGTTTAAATCAGATCACGCAAAAATAATGATGTCGCAAGGTACTAATGCTGCACAGATAGGAATGAATGCGGATCACTATGAAGTGTTTAATAATTTAGAATACGAAAATTTATCGTTTACTGCCATTACGGATAATTCATTTATTTGTAGCGGTGGGATTGTGCCAATGTGGCAAGGTGTATTTGAAGGTTGGGTAATTGGTTCAAATAAAATTTGGGATCATCCAGTTTTAGCAGCACGAACAATTAAAAAAGGTTTAAATCAATTATACCTGGACAATAATATTACACGATTGCAGACAGCTGTTCGAGCAGACTTTCCAATGGGGATGAAGTTTGCCAAATGGTTAGGATTTAAAAATGAGGGGTTAATGAAAAAATACGATATGGAAGGTAAAGACTTTTACCGATTTGCGAGGGTATCATAATGGCACCTTTAGCAGTAGCAGCAAGTGTAGGATCAACCGTTGTAACAACAATGGGTTATATGGGTGCAGCCAAAGCGGCAGAAGCAACTGGTAACTATAATAAAAAAATTTATGATTACCGTGCCAATATAACAGAGAGAGATGCAGAATTAATTAGTGAACAAAATCGTATCAATCAAATTGGCTTTGATCGTATTGCTAATAAAACTTTAGCAATGACAAAAGTTGCGTATTTAAAAAATGGTATTGTGTTAGATGATGGTGATCCAAATTCTACACCTCAAAAAGTAATGCAAGAAAATGCAGAGATGTTACAATTTGAAAGAAAGATTATGGACTACAATGCCAAGGTTGGAAAAATGCAACAACTTGATACGGCTGCATTGGAAAGAATACAAGGCAACATGGCACAGATGACCGGACAAAATCAAGCAATGGGTTACAAATACCAAGCTGGTGCATCTCTATTAGGGGGAGCAGCAAAAACACACGGCATATACGATAGATATTATGGTTAAAATTCCAACAGCAGACGAACTTACCGGCAGACAAATTAATATTACTCCAGGTGCAAAGCCTAATTTTTTATTACCTTCAAATGCCATGACCGAACCATTTTTAAATATGGCAGATGCTTCTCAAAGAGCCGGTAATGCTATTATTGATTATGCTGTATCGTTACAAGACGCAAAAAATAAAACGATATTAAATAATGCGGTACTAAGCATGAAAGATGAGATGCAAACATTTCAACAAGAATTATATCGTGGACAAATTATAGATATGGAAGATGGCTCTCAAAGTATAACTCCTTATGATCCATTAAAATTTAGTGAATTATTAGAAAATAAAAAAGGGAGTTTATATCAAAAATATGTAACGAATAATAAAGATGTAAAAGGATTATTATCAAGTCAAATTAAATCAACATTTGAATTAGAATATTTACAAATTGCTGATGCAGTAAATAAGGAAGCAAATAAACGAATAGATCAAGATCATATTGTTTCTTCTATGCGAATGATAGATGTGTACAAGGCAGAACTTACAACCGATTTAAGTGCAGATGAAAATAAAATTAAAGCTTTAAAAGCATCTATCAATATTAAATTAAATGAAATACAACACAAAATTCCTGTAGCAACTTTTTTAAATTTACTTGATGAAATAAAATATGATATTGCTGAAGGTCAGTTTTTAAATTTTACTAAAGATTTACCATTACCAACATTAACAGATATTATTAATTTATCAGATGGATTTGATTTTAAAACAATAGGTAATGTTGTTGTCCAAAAAACCATGAAAGATTTACATGAAGAGCATCCGGATATGGTGCAAAAAATATTTAATGCAGCTATTAAACAACAAACCGATCAAATTACGTTAAATAATAAATATGAATTATCACTACAAAAAAAAGAAAAAGAATTAATTAATGATTATTTAAAAACTATTTTTTTAACTAATGATGAAGGAGATGAAGCAGAAGCTGCAAAACAAACAGCTTTTACACAATTAAAAAATTTAAAATCATCAGATTATAAAACCATACAAGCTGCCGAAGCTTATCTAAATTCTGAACCTTTATTTGCCGATACAACAAATGAGTCTGTGTATTTTGAATTAAATAAAAATATTCGTTTAGGTACAGCAAGTTTTGAAGATGTATTAACTGCGGCACCTAGTTTAACAAAAGAAACTTTTCAAGAATTAATGGCATTACAAGCTTCTGGTATTAAAGATTTAAAATCAGAATTTTCTAAATCTATAATGACTAAATACGGAATAGTGGAAGATTTTATTGATAGTGATAATCCGGTGCACGGCATTATTGTAATGAATGCAGCACTAGCTAATAGTGAATTATCAGAATGGATTAATAATCCAGAAAATAAAAAGATAGCTGGTTCTGCTGCTTTTAATACAGAACGAGATAAAATATTTGACAAGTTTAATGAAAAAATAAAAAACCAAATTATCGATCAAATGAAACAAGGTTTTGGCAGAATGATAACTAAACAATTTGGTAAGACACCAGATTGGTTTGATTATAATGATTTGCCTGGAACAATTAAAAATTTAAAAGAAGAAGAAGATAAAGGAACTCTTACACAAAGTCAGATAATGGGAATATCTATGGTACTAAATCAATACCAAGGATATTTTGAAATATTGGGGATCAATTAATTATGGACACAAAGAATACAACTTTTGATGATGCAGTAGATCAAACAGATAATATTACAAACTCTACTTATAATGACATGATGTCTAATCAACCTAAAGAAAATTATAATGAGTTTGATGTCTACATTGATTGGGAAACTGGAACAAAACATACATTAGGTATTGATGATAACCAGATGCCACATTTAATTTCTTCTGAACCAGCTAATATTATTGATAAAGGACAAAAAGCAATAGCTGATGCTGGAGAAGCACAAGTCATTGCTTCCGAAGCAACTATCGAAGCTAATCAAAAATTATGGGAAGGTGCAAAAAATTTCTTTGTTCGTGCTCCAAAAGATTACTGGACAGGTATAAAAAGAACCGCACTAAAAATGAATGACTCTGCTATCCAAGCTGCTGATTTCTTAACTGGTGGTAATTATAGTATTTTAAATAAATCTATTTCTGGTGAAACATATTACCGTAATGATGATCTTGACATGACTTTAACAATGCGTGGTGAAGTATTAGTAGATGGAAGTTTCGAGAATAGTGCCACCGATCCACAATACATGAATGGTGGTCAATTTTCTGCTTTTGATATTAACGGTACATTAAAAGATGGATGGAAAGAAATTACTCTTCCTATGAAACGGTTACAAGAAAGCGAATACGATTACGAAAATGAAGGTTTTGGAATGCCGGTATTAATGGAGTACGGAATTCAATACGGTTTGCCTGGAGTGCAAATGTATAAACTTTTAGGTAAAGTTCCTTATCTTAATACTTGGGGTAGAGTTATCTTAGCAGAACTTGGAACAGAGTTTGTTGGAGCAACTCAAGATGAAGAAGATATTAATATGGCAAACATGATTATATCTTTTGGATATAGTGAAGAGGACTCACAAACAGTATTGCGTGAATTATTAGATGCCGTAGCTGCTGATATAGATGATACTGCTTTTGAAAGAAAAGTAAAAAATGCTGTAGGTAATGCTCCTATTGGAGTTGGCTTTGCTGGAGTCTTACAAGCTTTTAAATTTATGAAAGCTTTTAAAAATAATAAAGAAGGTAGAAAAATTGTAGCAGAAGAATTAGGATTAAAATACAAAGCTGATGACGGTGAAGAAGGTGTGTTTAAAATTTTAGATGCGGATGATAATCCTATTGCATCTGTTGGCACCCAAGAAGAAGCGGATGAAATATTATCTATATTAGGTAAAGGATATAAAGTACAAGAGTTTAAATCGGTAGGTGCAGCTGTTAATACAAATGCAGCATTAAAAACTGATACACCAGATTTTTATTCTAATGTAGTAAATGCGATTAACACATTAAATATTTCTGAAAAAGGAATGCCAGGTAATCAAATATTGGCAACAATAATAAATACCCAGGGTGTCAAACAAATAGAAATTGACGATATGGGTTTAGAAGAATTTTTAAAAGATAAACCTAATGTAACTAAAACTGAATTAGACGCATTTGTAGAAAAGAAAGCTTTAACAAATAGAATTAGCACAACTATGTTGGAAGAAGAAACAGATGTGATGACAAGAAAACTAGACTATGACTCTTCTATAGCACCAGATGGATCAATAAGAATATTGTTTGATAAAAACAACATTACAAATTTAAGAGAAGCAACAGAAATGATTTTAAATAGTGATAAATTTTCAAAAGATTTAGAAAAAACTTATAATCAATATGTAAAAGACATGGAAATAGATGCACCACCAATATTTGGTGATGTAGATTGGATGAAGGGTGAATACAATGGAGTAGTACAAAGATTTTTAAATGAAAGAGGGATTTATGCACCAACACCAATCAAACCAGTATTTGCCTATAATCAAAATTATAATATTGCTGGTGGCACAAACCCTAAAGAAATAATTATTCATAGTAGTGGTAATGCACAAGTCTATACTAGAGATCATTATAGACTACATGGAACCGGAAAAGAAGTACCAGCTGGTGAAAATGTGTTGGCACATATACGAACTAATGACAGAGTTATTGATGGAAAAAAAGTTTTATTTATAGAAGAGATCCAATCGGACTTACACCAAACTGGAAGAAAAGAAGGTTACAACATTCCTTCATCTCCTTTTGGAGAAAATATTGTTAAAACCGGCACAGTACCAAACGCACCATTAAAAAAGAATTGGTATGAAACTGCTATGAAGAAAGCAATTAAACATGCCATTGATAATGGATATGACTCTATTGCCTTTACTCCTGGATCTGTTCAAAACCAACGATATTCTTTATCTACTTATGTAGAAGATTTAATTATAACTCCAAATAGAGGTAGTATTAAATTAAGTGGAACACAAAAAAATGGAGCACCATTTACTGAACATGTAAATTTTGATGAATTAGATGCACAAGTTGGAAAAGAAACAGCAGATAAAATTAGAGCTGATAATCCTAATTTAGAAACTTCAATAAAAAAAGAACAACAATTAGTAATAAGATTAAATAAAGTGCAAAGTAAAATGGCTAAAATTTCTGACTTAACTGCTGATGGTAAAAATCCAAATAAAAAAATATATCCAAGAGCAACAAGAAACTTTTATTACAAAGAAGAAGCACCAGGACTACAAGTTTATTATTCGTATCAAACTCCTATTGGTTATAAATTTAATGGGGAAACAGTAGTAAGGGTAAATGATTATAGTGTAACAACAAATAGGCACATGTACGATATTGATGGAGGTGCACCAGATGATCGTATTCCTGGTTGGCGATTTGAAGAAAAATTACAAAAAATTAAAGATGATGGTTATAAAGCTAAACCACTTGATAAGAATAACAAAGAGTACACTACGATAATTCAAGAACAAGCAGCACTAACAAAAAAAATAAGTAAACTAAAAAAAGATAATCAAATAGTTTACAACAATCAAGATTTAGAAATTGGTGGTGAAGGCATGAAAGGTTTTTATGATAAAATCCTCCCAGCTTTTGTTAAAAAGTTTGGTAAGAAGTATGGGGTAAAAGTAGAATATAAATCACTTGAATATAATGTAGAAAAACCTGGGGGTGGCACAAATATAATGATAGATGAAAATATTAAAGTTCCATACTTTGAAATACCAGAGTCAATGAAATTAGATATTTCAGAAAAGGGTGTTCCGATTGCAAACTTAAAACAGAACAAAGAAATGACAGCTTCGAGCATGGCATAAATAGTTAAAATAAACACTACACAAACGACAAAATTTATATTAAGAAAGGGTACAATACACCGTAGAGGTGTTTTTATTTCACACATTAATGGCATACGAAAATCCTGGAGTAGAGGAACTCTCTAATACGCAAAACCTCAACATTAAAAATATAAAGAATATTGGCAGCATAGATCAACTAGCCACTAATCCTAAAGAGGACACGGTGGAAATGGCTAACTTTTTTAGAATACCAATAAAGCCAAAACCGGTTATTAAAGATGTAGAGCCAACAATACAAAAGCAAGAAACAGATTTTGCGGAAAGTATTTTTAATGATGGTGTTGATGATATGTCATCAGCTTCGGTATTAGCAGATATAGCTGATCCAGAATTACAAATAACAAATTCTATAAATTTTAATCACATTCAAGGTGATGAAGGAATTATAAAAACAATTACGGCAATCGATAACAAATTGCCACCAACAAACACAACTTCTTTTGATGAAATAAAATCAATCGGTGAACACATTGACATCTCCGAAGCAATTTTAAATCCTAAGAAAACATCTTTTTTAGATCACAGCAAACCTCTTGCTCCACAGATTTATGCAGCAAGAACTTTACTTGTTGATAGTGCTAACAAATTAAATGGATTAGCAAAACAAGTAATAGAGAATAAAAAAAATGGAATTGTTGATAAAGAATTATTAATAGAATTTAGACGGCAAATGGCATTACATGCTGGAATACAGCATAAACTTAAAGGTGCACAAACAGATATAGCACAAGCTTTGGCTTCGTTTCGTATTGATGTTGATGGTACAACACGAATAGATAATATTGATGTGCTGTTAGATAATCATGGTGGCTCCAAAGCCGCTGAAAAAATGGCAGAAGCATATATTGATTTAGTCAATACTAAAGGTCAAAAAACTGCAAATCAATTTGCTGAACATGGTGCATTAAAAAAAACAGTAGAAGCTATCCAAGAGTTATATGCTGGTGGATTGTTATGGAGTTCAAAAACTTTAATGCGTAACTTTTTAGGTACAGCCATGTATCAAGCCTGGGAGTTACCAACACGAATAATTGCTGGATCTATAGGTATGATGGAGAATACTCTTAACATACAAAAAGGTTTTAATTTTATTCATAATGAAGGGTATAACAAATTATTTAACGGCAAACATTGGGGGAATAATAATGGTTATGATTTTCAACAAGGATTGGCTTTTATTCAAGGTTATTCAATGTCTTGGAAAGATGCTTTTATTGCAGCCAATGCAGCTTGGAAAAAAGGAGTTCCAAGTGATGCTCGTTCACGATATGAAATTGCTGAACAATCAAGAGTTAGTAAAGAGTATTTAGGTTTTACTGGATTAACTGGTTCAGCTATTGATTTGTTAGGTAAAAGTTCTGGTTTACCTTTTAAGTTGATGTTGTGGCAAGATGAATTTTTAAAGACTCTTGTTCGCAATGCTGAACTACGAGTAAAAGCATCAGAAAAATATACAGAAGTTTTAAATGCTAAAGGTTCAAAACAAGAAGCCGAAGATGCTGCTATATCATTATTAACTAATCCTGGTGATGAATTAACATCAGAGATGGATGCGATTGCTAGACATTTTGTTTTTCAAGATGATTTAGGAGTATTAGGTTCTAAGATCCAGGCATTTCAACAAATACCTGGTATGAAAATATTAATGCCGTTTGTTAAAACACCTATTAATATTTTTAAAACAGTTTCTGGTATGACCGGACATGCTGGTTTAGTTGGATTAAATCCAAAATTTTATTCAGATCCAAAATACCGACAACGAGTTTTAGCACAAATGACTATGTCTGCTGGAGCAGCAACAGTAATGTATCAGTATTATTCTACTGGTAAACTTACTGGAGCAGCACCAAGAGATGCGAAGATAAGAAAAAATATGACGGAGATGGGTTGGCAGCCTTATTCATTTGTTTTTGCTGATCCTAATCTTCCAGAAGGTGCACCGTTATTTACAGCTGATGGTATTCCAACTGGAAAGCATACTTATGTAAGTTATGCTGGATTAGAACCTATTGGTGGTTTGTTAGCTTTAATGACAACAACATATCAACGTATGGATTTAACAAGAGATCCTACGGAGAGAGATAATATAGCAATGGCATTTACTTTATCTGCTAAAGATTATTTTAAAGAAATTCCGTACTTAAAATTTTTTGGTAACATAACTAAAATTATGGATAGTTCGTATGATGGAGATATAGGTACAAAAAAATTATCAGAAGATATACTTGGTGCTTTTGTTCCATTTTCTGCACAGCTGCGATCTTTATCGCAACTAACAGATGGCACTATTTATGATATGGGTGCAGATTTTGAATTAGATTACGAAGAATATTTGTTAGATGAAGAAGGAAAAATACAATTTCGTAATGATGGTAAACCAAAAATAAATCCTAATTATGGATTACCAAAAAATAACGCAATGGTGCTAAATGCGTATGCTGGTTTTAATAAAATTTATGACAACTTGCCTGGCTCCAAATCTATTAGTGAAATGTTGGAACGAGATTATTATGTGCCACGACAAGATGTTTTTGGAAATGATGTAGAGAGAGATAAAGGATTAACAACAGGGGAAAAAGTTTGGAACTATGCTTTACCTTTTAATATTAAAAAGGGTGAAGAGATGACCGGTGCTATGGCGGAAATAATGCGTCTTGGTAATCCTATCAATAATGTAACACAAAATTATAAAGGTATTAAACTTACCTCTAAGCAATTATATTTTTTAACTGATGCTGCAAAGAATGAAACTTTTATTAATGGAGTTGATTTTGATACAGCAATAGAAATGGAAATGTATTCACCAGCCTATTGGCAGCTTAATGATAAAGATAAATATAACCGGTTGCAGCAAATTAAAAATGATTATTACCAACAAGCTTGGGATATGCAATTTTATATGGAATACTTTGATGTATGGAATGCAGCAAAAAGAAGATCCGATCATTTGAGTGATGGAAATATTACTCCATTTATGATTGGAAATTAACAAGGAAAATTATGACAATAAGTACAACAACAACCAAGAATAGTTATAGCGGTAATGGAAGTACCACAGCTTTTGCTTATACTTTCCCTATTAACTCAACAGATGAAATAACTGTTATTGAAAGATCTGCTACTGGAACGGAAACGGTAAAGTCAGTAGGATCTGGATCTACTAATTATGGCATTGCTGATAATGGTGCAGCTGGTGGAACTGTTACCATGGTTACGGCTCCGGCTAGTGGAACGACTCTTGTTATTTTACGAAACACAAACTTAACACAATCAACTGACCTGGTTGCTAATGATCCTTTTCCAGCTGAAACAAATGAGTCTGCATTTGATAAATTACAAATGCAAATCCAGGAGGTTCAAGAAGAGGTAGATCGTTCTATAAAACTATCAAGAACGAATACGATGACGAGTACAAACTTTACAACAAGTGCTACGGATCGTGCATCTAAAGTTTTAGCTTTTGATAGTTCTGGAGAAATATCTGTTACACAAGAATTAGGTACCGTTAAAGGTGATTGGGGTGCATCTACTGCTTATGTTATTCGTGATATAGTTAAAGATACATCAACTAATAATATTTTTATTGCTCTAACTGCTCATACATCTTCTGGCTCACAGCCACTAACAACTAATACTGATAGTGCTAAATGGAGTTTATTAGTAGATGCTGCATCATCAACCACAAGTCAAACAGCAGCCGCTGCTTCCGCAACTGCTTCGGCTAATTCAGCGACAGCTAGTGCTGCAAGTGCTTCAACTGCGAGTGGACATAAAGATACTGCGACTACAAAAGCCTCAGAAGCCGCTTCATCGGCAACAGCTTCGGCATCATCCGCCAGTTCTGCGGCTGCAAGTTATGATAATTTTGATGATAGATACTTAGGAGCAAAATCTTCTGATCCATCTGCTGATAATGATGGAGATAGTTTAGTTACTGGTGCTTTATATTTTAATACATCAAACAATGTAATGATGGTTTACACAGGTAGTGCCTGGGTAAGAACAACACCATCATCTTCTGACCAAACAGCAATTAATGCAGTAAATTCAAATGCAAGTAACATTAATACTGTATCTGGACAAAATTCTAATATTACAACTCTAGCTGGAATAAGCAGCGACATAACTGCTGTAGCTGGAATATCATCTGATGTTGCAGCAGTAGAAAATAAATTAACAGAAATACAAGCTGTTGCTAGTGACTTAGCCGAAGCATCAAGTGAAATAGATGTTGTGGCTGGTGCAATCGCTAACGTCAATACAGTTGGTGGAGCTATAGCTAACGTTAATACTGTAGGAGGAGCAATAGCTAATGTTAATACAGTTGCTTCAAATGTTTCTGGAGTAAATAGTTTTGCAGAAAGATATAGAGTAGGATCAAGTGATCCTGGATCAAGTAATGATGCTGGAGATCTTGCCTTTAATACAAGTTCTAACGCATTAAAATATTATAACGGATCTGCGTGGGTTGCGGTAACTGCACCAGATGTAACTTATGCTGACAGCACAGCTTTAGCTATTGCTCTCGGTTGATAATAGAAAGGAGATAATATGCCAAATAGTTTTAAACCAATTACGTTTGCAGCTGAACCAGCATCTGCTGGTACACCTTATGTAATGTACACAGTTGCATCTAGTACGACTACTGTCATTCTTGGTTTACGTCTTACTAACATTCATTCAACTTCTGTTACAGTTGAGGTTGAACACGTTAGTGATACTGCCAATCGTGGTGGAAGTAATGACGTAGCTAATGGTACAGCATTTCTTGCAAAGGATGTTGTAATTCCAGCAAAGAGTTCATTAGAAGTTTTGGCTGGTAGCAAAATAGTTTTAGAGCAAACTGATGCAATTAGAATTGATTGTTCAGTAGCTGATAAAGTTAGTGGAGTTCTATCAGTTATGGAGATTACTTAAAATGTACGTTGGACAACAACCTAGCACTACTTTTGATAGTGGTATTCAAGATCGCTTTACTGGTTTAACAACTAA
>Ga0208643_1000758_pt1 | contig 20065 bp, 10 predicted proteins | sample VirMetDEL_Nov_12_FD_184516 | JGI IMG/M metagenome (GOLD analysis project Ga0208643, IMG submission 184516) | Aqueous microbial communities from the Delaware River and Bay under freshwater to marine salinity gradient to study organic matter... | ecosystem: Environmental > Aquatic > Marine >... | reverse complement strand
GCTAACTTTGTAGTCGTATTAGTTGTAGTCGTTGTAGTCGTTGTAGTCGTTGTACTATCTTGTAAACCACATAACCCAAAATATGGTAACTGTTGCCCTTGATAATCATTAGAACCGAACTTCTCAAAACTTTCATTTGGTAAGGTAACTGTATCTGAAATACTTGTACCAGTCATACCAGCCAAGTTTTCACACCATACATTATTCATATTCCAAACTGGAACATCTGATACTGATACATCACAACATCCTTGGAATGCAAGTGTATTAGAATTCCAATATGGGGTTGTTTCATCAAAACCAAAATCAGTATAAACTTCACCACCATGATATATTATATATTGTGATGTTCCAACCGTATCTGCTAGATTAGGTAATGGTCTATCTAATGTTATTGTATCACTTGGGTTTGATGTTGTACCACTTGATTGAATTTTATACCATAAGTGTGGTACTGGTATTGCATTTTGATAATCTGTTTGTGTACCAATTGTATCATTGGCTAATTTAATTAGAATGAAATCATTTATTGAATATGAATATCCCAATGGTAATACTAATGTAGTTCCACCATTAAATTTGGTTGGAGCTACGATACCACTTGATTTTATATAAGTTGAACCACTTTGTGTTGTAAAGGTTGTACCAGTTTTACTGAAGAACCCTCTATCTTCTGCACAATTACTCACAACCGCTTTAATCGTATTAACTTGTGCTGTTGTAAGAGCGTTTAAACCATTAACATTAGTACTTGTTGATGATACAAAATGTTTAATATTTGGTTGTCTGTCTACTGGTTTTTGAATTCTACTAGACCCAGATAATGATACATCTGTCGAATTTATTTGTGATAGTAATTCCCTATCATAATTTATCTCAGAATCACCAATAGCCCAAGATGCAAAATTTAATTGCCCTTGTGCTAACTTTTGTCTACCACTTTCTGTCAACTTAATGTTGATAAAAGCATCTGAATTGTTAATTATATAACTCATATTTTAAAATTTCTATTATTCTTATTTAATAATAAATACTAAAAAGTAAATATTTTAGTACGAATTACTTATATTAGTTTGCATTGTTATTTCTATTATTTCTGAGTTCTTCTCACTAATGATAGGAAAACCGTTAATATTTATATACTTCTTGACATTTCTAACCCTATAATATAAAACATCACCAAATGAACCTACTAATCCAAGTATTACCTTATAATTAGAAACACCCTTAATATAATTGGTGGTGACAGAGTTAACAATATTACTAAATGTATTATCTGTACTAAGTTCAACTATAAACTCACCACTACCATTTTGTGGTTGATTTTCTATAGACCAATTTATCTCAACCGAATCTTTAAATATTTCTCCAGAAACATCAATACTTGTATTATAATAAATATTAATAATATCATTTAGAAACACATTACCCGTTAAAATAATTCTTTTTGGGTTAGATATTGAAGAATAATAATCAATTTTATTTGCTAATGTAACACCATTAATAGTCACCATTATATCATTATTATTAACTGGTGTATATTTAGTAAATAATTCAAACATTGTTGTTCCAGTATTATAATATACTAAATTAGTACCCTCACCATCTGTTGCACCACTAACCGTTGGTGTATCAACTTCGATAACCTCAATAGTAATGTTATTAGCAGTATTAGTATTGGTATAAATATATGTTAATACATCACCACTAAAAGTATCACCACTTAGTTTAAGAATGTTAGAACCTTCAACTGGTGTTAATATCACATAATCTAATGTATTAGCCAATGCTAAACCATTTAGTGATATTCCAATATTACCTTGATTATTTGGTAAAGTAAATGTGTTGGTTGTACCATCTAATAAAGCACTAACAACCTTAAGATTACCAAATGACTCAACAAGAGGATTTCCAGCTATAAATAATGGTATATCACTAGATTTAAACGCCACAAAATAGTAATCAGATACTTCATCATATATACCATAGTTTGTGCTTAACTTAGTTTCTATTGTACTATAACTTAAGTCTAATAATTTACCAAATTCAGTACAATTATCAAACTCATAGTACCCCTTAACAATATAGTCACCATCAATACTAAGTGAACTTACTGATACTGTATCTGTAAGACCCGTAACACCATTCAAACTAATTGATGATGATTGATGGACTGCTGGTTCTAAAAATATTTTTGTTGTGTGATTATATTTATATATTTCATACTTAAATCTAGTATTGGTATTTGCAATAGATGTGGCATCTAAATCTGTAAACATAAATTCTAAACCTATTGTTGATTCATCTTCTATTTCATATACATTCTGGTCATTATTGGTTAAACCAGTAAAATACATATCACAAAATAACGTATTGGTTGGACCACAAGTATCTGGGGTTGATGAGACAGAAATACAAGTAGATGAATCAATATCTGTCATAAGGTTTATTTTAATATTATTAACACCAAACACTTGTTGTATCTCAAGTGTAGTACCAGTAAGTGTATAATTATAATCTAAATAGTACATCATTTTTTCAACAGCTTCAGCCCATTCACTAATAGTGATTGATTCACCACTTACAGATTGGTAGAAACCTTCATTAACTACTAACGCATCATCCTCATATACTTGAACGTTCCAAGTAACTGCACTCATACAAGGACCACCATAACCCTCGTTTATATAACACTCTGTTGTAGCAGTATAAATTTCATCAAATGTTAATCCATTAATAGGTGTGGAAATATCACAACTGGTTGATGTTACACCACTAAAGTCAACCTTATCAGCACCAACCATTGAATAGGTAGGGCTTTCAAAGATACACAAATCTGAGCTAGTCCTAGTTACTGGGATAGTTTCATTTTTAAGAAAACTACTATTTTGATTATATATTGGGTCTTGATAACTCATTAACACACATTTTCTATATTGAATTCTTTAAATTCTATATTATTATTTATTATTAAACCTTGTTTGGTATTTGTTTTTAACACCTCAGTTGATAATACCTTTCTAAAGTCTTGGTTGAAAGCTTCTACATTACCAACCATAAACCATGTTCCATAACCAAATGAACCAGTAACATTCGCAAGGTGTGTTATGCGAGTAGTTAGGTCATCTAATACTTTTCCGTTTATATTTCTAATTAATAATGGCATATCTATAAATATCTATTTTTAAAGATTATCATAATAATAATCCTCACTTATTGTTTTACTTGATTGGTTATATATTGTTTTTTCATTTTCTCTATTATTACCAGTTATTTCTATTGTACCCATAAATTCAGAACCAATATCATAATTCTTAATCCAAACACCATCACAACTTGATGTGGTACTTGTATCTATTGTTTTTTGATTTGGATTAGTTCGTGTAAGTGTTGTTGTTGTAACCGTAACACCCGTTTGTGATGCAATCAATAATGGGTCAACATTAGAGGTACAGAAATACGTTGTATTCTTTTTATACCTAAATTTTTGTTGGTCATAAATAGTATTCTTATATTCATATGTTGATTTCCAAAGTGTTGTACTTGGTACTACTTGTTCAATTAAATCTACCCAGTAATTACCAATTGTTTGTCCAAAGACATCTGTATTTGTGTAATTAAATTGAGATGATTGATTATCTGAATATTCTGTTGACCTATTAAGATATCTTTCGTATAAAGATTTAAGAGTTGGGTAACTTTGTATTGTTTTCCTATTCTTAACATCTATTAATTCTGTACTTAATTTTTCTGTAAAATCAACACAAGTAACATTATCATCAACACCTGGTGCATCAACAAGTATTACTTCACCATCAGTAACACCTAGTATTAATTCATTCAGTTCTGAATTAAAAGATTCAGAACTAAATACAGCAGATGCTGGAGTTGTTTTATCATAAACTCCATACCAATCATATTCTTTTAAAGCCGTCATTCCACTATATGGGTTATCACTTAAAAGTGGTGACACATCTGCTAGTGTATTTGTTGCGTCTATCTCTGCTTGTGTAAGAGCAGTACCCTCTATTGCAGCCAAAGTTTGTAATACCAATGCCTCACCATGTCCTAATGATTCTCCAATTTCTGGAATTGGGTAAGATATACCTCTAAAGAAATCATAATTAGGATATGTTGAACCAGTAAAAACATTATAATCTGTTATATAGTAACTTGTTGGTTGTGCCTCATCACCTGGTTTTACTCCAGCACCAAAACCATCTGAAATATCACAAGAGTGATAATTAAAATCAGTACTCCATGACCAGTTAGGTGCACAAGATTCATCACAAAATGATAATAAAACCAAATTGTTAGGTGGTACCCATAAACCAGTATTGAAAGCGGGTGGGATAACACCAATAAGTTCCCAACCATCTACAGCAGTTACATCCATAATACCAAGACGTATTCTTTCTGCATACAATAACCAACGTTCATCCCTATGTGGGATAATATATAAACTACCCGTATAATCTGGGTGTGCAGTTTGGTAATCACCAAACCAACTAGTTAAAGCTGCTGATGCATCAGTACCATCTGTTACACTCATACTTGTTGTATCATATACAGCATATATGTCTGCATCTAATGGTAATTCATCTGCTTTTTGAAATTGTAATTGACAATCTACAATACCTTGGTATACATAACCAGATGCTATATATTCAGTTATTGTTGATTGTATAGCTTCATCTGATGTATCATACGCACCATTACTATTAACACAAGAGTTAATATTAAAACAACCAACTGATTGTAGATTAATATTTCCATCTGCTACTGGTGGTGTAACTAATACAGTTGTTAAATCCACATCACCTAATAATAATACATCTAATTCTTCACCAAAAGATTCAGAATTAAACACCTCGGATGCTGGACTAGTTTTATCATAAACACCTTTCCAACCATAATCTTTCATCGCTGGTAATCCAATATATGCATTTTCTGTTAGAAGTAATGATACATCTACAGTTGTATTTGTTGCAACAATTTCTGGTGCGGTTAATAGTCTAGCTTCAATTGCTGCCATAGTTTGTAACACCAAAGCACCACCATGAGTTAATATATTTTTAACTATTGGGTAAACAACACCTTTAAAGTATGTAAATGAAGGGTGTGTTGTACCAGTAAATGTGTCAAGATTACTAAGATATGAAGCCGTTGGTTGTACAACAACATTAAACCCATCTGAGGTCTTTGATGAGTGATAACCTGGGTTGGATTCATCAACAAATGCTAACACAACTAAATTTGTGGGTGCTACCCATCCACCAGTATTTAAAAGAGGTGGTGCTTGAGTAATACCAGTCCAAGGACCCGTACTAACTGGCATTGCACCAGTGTAAAGTCTGTTTGCATAATCAATCCATTCTTCAGTACCATGTGGTATGATATATAAACTACCTTCATGAGAAGGGGTTGATGCTGTATATGAATCAAACCATTCATTAAGTGCATCTGATGCTGCTTCACCATCTGTTACACTCATACTTGTTGTATCAAATATTGCATAAATATCAGTATCAACTGGTAACTGGTTTGCTAATGTAAATTCTAATTGACAATCCGTTACACCTTGATATGTATATCCAGAGCTGGTATATTGAGTTACGATTGGTTCAATAGCAGATGTTGAGGTGTCGTAAGTTACCCCACTAACCTCACATAGTTCAGAATCAAAATAAAATATTGATGGGTTAGACCTGGAGAAACAACATACATCTGTTTCAATAGCACTAGCTGGGCTTAAATTTAAGTCCATTTCTTTAGAATTAATAACCAGTTTATGGTGATTAATATTATAATCGGTTACCCTATATTGTAGGTCAAATTCTCTATTTTCAGTAGTTTCATTTGCTAACCAAGATTTTTTATTATCTAACACCTTTTTAATATCAAACGATGGTGGTTCAGATATAATAGTATTAATATTTGTCACTATAGAACCATCTTTTTCTAATTTAATGTTATCCAGAAGTACTGAAAAATCCATACAATCATTCTTAATAGTTAAAGAAATATTAATTTCCCTATTACGTATTAAATCTAATACAGATGGTAAATCTTGTACAAGTCTACCAACACCACTATCATATGGTGTATCATCATCAATTCTTACAACATAACGTAACCAACAAGTTCTAAACCAATCATTAAATATATCGATAATTTCTTGTGGTATTTCATTAGTTGTATCTATGTCTATTAACCTTTGATTTGGGTCACCAAAACCAGGTACAGTCAATCCATGATTTATACCATACTGTACTAATAGTTCTTCAGCAAAAGCAGTATTTAACGTACTACAATCACCATTCTCACCATTTATTAATAAACCAGTTTTACCATAATTATCTACAATATAATCAGATAACGAATTAAATGGTATATCAAATATTGGTTCTTGGTATAATGTTTCTAATAAACCAGTTGTAGTATTAAGTCTTTCAAGATTAAAATAAACTTCTAATTCTTCGAAAATTCTAACATAATTAACACAATCACCAGTTGGCACTGGCACTGGTACTGGTATTGGTGCTGGAATTTTTAATGGTTCACATATGGTTATTATTTCATTTTCAATAATTGCAATCTCACTTTGATATTGTGCTATTTTATTTTCAGATTCTAACCTATCATATAATCCAACGAATGTTGGTTGTTTAGCTACTGGTACTTTAGATGGCCAAGTTAACATTTGTTCTACTTGTTTACAATCATAAAGATTTGTATCAGTACCACTACTTGCTAACCATTGGTTATACACGTTAGTTCCTAATATTTGTTCCCAAATAACTAATCCATCATTGATTATTTCAACTTTAGATTTTGAATCACCACATTGTAATATGTATGGGAAACCATAACCTAATTCTAAATCAATTAATGATTGGTATCTAGCAATGCTAGTATTTCTTTCTTCAACACATTGGTCATACAAGGTTGATGTTGTAGCGAGTTTTTTTTCTTCATCTACCCTAGCCGTTGCAACAGCACCTAAAATCTCTTTACAATCAAAATTAAGCATGTAATCAAATGAAATAAGTAATGAAGCGGTTTCATCATCATCAACACCAAAGAATGTACTAGAACTACCATCTGGGTTTAGTATTATTTTAAAAGAATCCTCTGGTACTGGTACTGGTACTGAGGTTCTTTCAACTTCAGTATTAGTTAATTGTATTTCACCAGGTGTCCATTTACATTTTTGATTAATAGAATCGAAATTATATCCCAATGCAGTACAACAAGCTCTATTTTCATGACCAATTGTTGGGTTTAACTTAGCATCATAGATAGATACCGTACCATCAATATTTTCTACTATTGAATAACCCGCATCCGTATATTCTTGTCTAGTTTGACAAGTATCATATTCTATATTTATTCTATTTCCAGCCATTATACTTTTTGTATTATTGGGTTAATTTCATCACAATCTATTATTCCTTTTGCCCTATTTTGATGTATATCAAATAAATACCCAACATTAATGTTTTGTTGGGCTTGAGTACCATCTATTCTACAAGCATATCCCGTTTTATTTGTATATGGGTCTAACATAACAACTGGTGTTGTATATTTTGTAACACAAAAACAAGAATCTGCTTCATTAACCAATCTAGGGTTTCCTTCTGGGTCAATAAATTTTACAAATATATCATTTGTTGGTACTGGTACACCTACTAACTTACTAACACCACCATCAATATACATATCTTTTAAGTCTGTTCCAAATAATTGCCATTGACAAGATATTGTACAACCACAACCTTCTATTCCTCTATCATTTCCAACACCTTCAGATTTACAACATATTAAACCATCATTTAATGGATTAGGGTCAAACACAGCAACAGTTGGAACTGGTACTGGTATTGAAATATCTTCCGATAATTTTGCTTCTGTTTCTGCAAGTGTTGGTGGATTTAATAATTCATATTGTGCATAATAATAACTCCACCCAGGTAATGGTTTACAACATTCTCTTGGTGCATATATTGTTAGAGATGGGGCTGGTATTGCGATACCATCCAATCTAAAAAGTGTATATGCAAATATCCACATATTAACATCTTCATTATAATTTATACTTGAATAATCACAAGTGTTTACTATTGGTGTTTCCCTACTAAAACTAATTTTAATTGCTTCATCATTAATATGTACTGGGCAACCACAATTTGTTTTATCTTCTTCTGGACATGGGTCTGTTATAACTTCATTTGTTATTGTTATTTCATCACTAATATCGAATCCATCTAAATCTGTAACATCAACATAAAAATCACCAGCATAATTATTAAATATTCCAGCATTGTAATTTACAAATAGGTCAACATCTGTTGTTTCTGTTGTAGTTGTCGCTATTGTAAATGGTCTAAAGTTAGGTATTATATTTCTTAATTGGTTAATATATTCAACACCACAATCATAAGGACCAATATGTGGGTTATTCCCAGTTGATATATGTTGTGTTGTGTTTTCACCACCAGTTTCTCTATACCATTGTCCACCCTTTTGGAAATACATATCACTAGTGTTTTTTGGTAATGTTGGATAACCGTCTTCATCTATATTATATAATTCTAAATTTTTATCTAGATTATTGTTTTCTAATACTGAATAGAATAAATTCATATCTATTGGTTCATCAACAATATAAATGTATTCATTAAAAGCAATTAACCCATCTGGTGCACCAACAAATTTAAAGAAAAACTCAATTGCTTTTCTAGTTCCTTTAGATTTCCAAATCCAAGCAGAATTAAGTATTAATCTTCTCCACATTTCAACATCTGCCTCTTGTGGGGTTAACCCTCTACTTTGTCCACCATAACTTGTGGATTGTGGCACTAAATAAGATGATATCAAATCATTATCTACAATAGACGAAACTAACCCCCAACCCATTGTTCTGGCTAAGTATTTAACCAACTGGTCTGGGATATTATTCTTCTTATCATATGTTACCACATTGGCAAATGATATACCATCTATATATTTTTTAATTTCATCAAATTCCCTTCCATAAATATGTAGGGTCTTATTCATTTTTTGTCCAGATGTTTCTTCTTGTGTACCATCACATTGTGGTACTGAATCGAAATCTGAAATAGATGACGATGTTAAGAATCTAACCATTAGGTCGGTTTCTAAACCATCTTTACTATTACTAATATTAACCAACTGTGTTACAAAATTAATATACTCATTAGTATCAAAATCAATATTATAACCATCTGTTATTGGCCAAGTAAGTTTTCTATTCCTACTAATAACCACACCATTTTCATCTTCAATTTTATAATTATATTCCGATGTATATTTAGGTATTACAAGCCTATTTAAAAGGTTATTTTCAAAACCATTTAATGAGTTAAAGAATTCTTCAACTAATTCATCTTTAGGTCTTATATGGTATGTAAGGTTTAAACTAGTACCAGTAAAAGGAAATGCTTCACCAAGAACCTCTATATACATTACATCATCAGTTTCACTAGTTGGTGCTGTATAATTTATTATTGGGTATGTGGAACCACTAAAATCAATTACATAATTTAGATAATTAATTGTGAAGTTACGTAAATCATTTGTTTCATTAAATGTATCCACGATTGTACCATTTTCTTGGTACACCATATTAAATTTGTTATTGATAAAATTAGTATCAACCGAAAAGGCAGAAACATTTGTTGTTGGACTATAATTATAATGAATAACTGTAGGACCGACCACCGTTGTATTACCAAAATCTCTTAATGGTGTTAAATATAAAGAAGCTGGCCAATTTGTTATTATATTTTCTAAGCTAACCCTAATATATTCAGTTGCAGAACCAAAGAATGCAAAATTACATAAATCGGTATTATCCATATTTATCGTTGTAACAATGTTGTTACCTAATAAACTATTAGCTCTATCTATTGTTAGGTTAAGTGTATCAAGTGTTTGAAAGTCACTATATTTCTTACTACTATATAATCTAGTTAATCTACCATCAAAATTGGTTGTAGTAACAAAGTTTCCAAGTGTTAAAACACTATCACCATTTCCATCACTACTAGCAGTTTGTTGGTTACCTACTAGGTCATCTGTAAAATTTCTATATTCAATTCCATCAACGAAAAATTCCCTTTTAGCGTACCCGATAACCTTAACTAAATTACTGGTTGTTCCAGATGTTGTAGTATTGGTTGTGGTTGTGGTTGTATTCGTTGTTGTTGTTGCAGCCATATTTTATACGCTTGATATATTGTTAAATGCTTTGGTAAAATCTATATTATTAAGTTTATCTTCTTTGATTTCAAATAATGGTTTACCAGTAAATCTATCCTTAATTTCATATATGTTATATTGTTTATAAATATCTGTATTAAAGTTATATATCGTATAAATTCCATCTTCAAGACTTTTTGTTTGATTACCGAATAATCCGATAGCCAATGATTCAATATCATAATCAACTAATTCAAGTTCAAGAACAAATGGACTGAAGAATGTGTTGGTGATTATTATGTCTTGATTAGGTGACCCAATGAATGGTAATACGTTGGGTGTTACATTAGATGATGATGATGGTGATACTGTACAAAATACTAATGTAGAGTTATCATTAAATCTATATCTAATGGCTTTTTGACTTGTGTTAGTTATATTTTGGTTAATTGGTTCAGACCTATTATTTGATGTAACAATCTTAAAGAAGTTACGTAGTTTTCTATCTGTAACAGACCTATTTGAATTTAAATATTCTATTCTATAACCAATAAGATTATTATTCTCTAATTTATCTACAAATGTGTTTAAATTTGGGTCGGACCCATCTAAAACAATTCCCTTAACATCTGGGAATGCAGATAAAACACCACAATCAACTATCTTAGTTCTTATTTCAACTGGTTTAAATACTATTGAGTAAATACCCTTAGAACTAAAGGAATCTACTGGTAGGTTTAATTTATAAAGTCCACCAAATATTTCAAAACCTTCTGGTACTGGTACTGGTATTGATAATCTAGTATTACCCCCACCAGTTGTTGTTGCATTGATTGGGTTCTCTATTTCTTGTAGATTACTTGAATCTAATTTAAACACAGTTGTGTTTGTTGTTTCTCTATTTTCAGAATAAAACACTGTTATATCAACATCAGATGGTGACATGTCTGCTGGTCTTATTGTTCCGTATGTTCCAGTTGCCATATTTTTTAGTTTTTAATTATATTATAATATCCATTACCGTAATTGGTTAAATCATTGATGTTGGTTATATCCCCCAATTGTAAGTGACTCTGTAGGATTGTATTTCTACCCCTATCTATAAATACATCACTTTGTACTTCTGGTGCACTTGTTATACCAAATAAATATTCCATTTTAAACAATGGGGTTAAAATACTATTGGTTTCATTAAATCCTTGACCTCTGAAGTATATTTCAGTAACTGGGATAGCGTTAAGCCCTAAATCAGTTTCAACGGTTCTTATTGTGTCTTTATATGTTCTTAACATAAGACCAGTATCTTGAGTTGGTAAACCAAAAAATTGGTCATCAACATCAACATCTTCAGAGTAATCTATTGGGTTTTGATTATTGGTATCACTAATAACTCTAGATACACCATTAATAACAAAACCATTATAATCCACATAGTCTTCAGTGTTCATATCAAAACCTGGTTTATATGTGAAATTAGTATCGTATGATTTAACAGCTTCTAACCTATCTTCTGTTAATCCACTCACCCTATGTCCATCTTCAAAATAATCACTATGTACCCTATCTGGGTGTCTAGTATTTGGTAACGAATTATAAATATTGGTTTCGAATACACCACCATTCATAAATTCAAAATTAAGACCCAGGTCATTTAATTTATTGGTTAGTGGGCGATATTTTACTATATTATTATAAACTGGTAAATCAAAATCATAGAACGTCCCCATATCGTCACCATCTTGTGTGATAAAAACATTAATACAGAAAGTAGTTGCGGTCATTTGACCCCAAGAATCTTCTTTTCTACTAGTATAGTTATCTAAAACTATTTTTCTTTTGATTATCTCCATTATGATGTACTTATTTCATATAGACTAATAGCAAAATCATTTTGCCCCGTTCCAACATTATCTGAATATTCATTAACAATATCATAATAATATCCATTAACTTCTCTTGTTAATAAATACTTAGTATGTAGTTTATTAACCAAATATGTGGTATTATTAGTTGTCTTCATTAAATCTTCAATATTAATGTTTGGGTCATTACTTGACATGAATCTAGTTGTTATACCAGTCTTAGCGTTTTGAAAACTAGCCCTCATAAATATTTCTTTTGGTACTGTTGGTAATACCTCATCTTTAAAATGATAAAGATTAAAACCCTCACCATTTGCATCCCTAATTTTACGTGTGTCACCAAGTGTGAATTTTATATCATAATTAGATGGTAATGGTGGTGTCCCATCCTCGTTATAATCATTGTTTAAAAACCTAGGAAATATGGTGATAAAAAATAATAACCTTTGTGATGATGTTATATCGGAATCATAAAAATCTAATCTAAGAAAAGACTTAACAAATGAATTTTTTTTAAATTTGAAATCATCTGGGATAAAACCAATACTAGACCAATAACTATTCGGGTTATAGGCACCGTTATCTAAAAAGAATAAACTATAAATTACATTATTTACTGAGACAGTATTAAATGTTTGTTTAGGTACAAATTTAGCCTTTTCATAATCAACAACTGGTGTGATACTATTAGCAACCTCAACATCAACAAATTTAGACTTAATAATATCCTCTTGCCCAGCAAGCCAAGGTGTTTGACTAAATGGTACATTAATAGATATCGCAGTACTACCAGATATGTTTGGTCTTAATATTTTATACGAATTAACATTCATTTCCCGATTTTTTTATTATAAAATTATCTGTTATTCCATTACCTATTGGGTCTGAAGGTGAATAATCACTTTCACTCTTAATACCATTATAAAATAGGTCATATTCCCCAAATGGGTCTTGTCTAAGTGTTCCAAAACATAGATTTTGGTGGATGTAATGGTTTCCGTTAGTAAATGGGTAATCTAATACTTCATTTTCATTATTTGGTGTCCCAATATCTAATAAATCTCTCCATAACCATCTACCATCACCTAAATCTTCAGCATAACTAGGTATTTCATCTGTTGAAATATCACCTTGTTCTATATAAGATGAAAAATCTCGTATTTTTATTAAATGGAATGGTTTATATAAATATCCCTCTCTTCTTGGACTATCTGCAACACCATTATATGTTGATTCCCTACCTAATGTGTTAAATCTATGTAACACCGTTGATAGTATTTTTTCTTTTACCTCAAATTTATTATACTCAACAACATCACCATTAAACACCCCAGTATTAGATATTATATTAATTTCTAAAGGTGTTTGTGATGTAAATGGGTCACTTGTAGTACCATCATGTATACGTCTAGCATTAGACACATCTTCAGTTAAATTACCAGGTATAAATTCTAAATCAAACCCAGACTTAACAACACCAAATATATTATCACCCACTATCAAAGAATTATTTTTTTTGATAAATGTTAAATATAATTCTGATAGTGGTCTACCCAAGTTATCTGTTAAGTTAGATATATCAATATCATTATTAAAAACTAATTGTTGAAGGCTATCATTAAATATTGTTTTACTATAAGCCAATGGATATATTTCTTGATTAATTTCAGATGTTGAAATCGATTTAAATTTCCTAATATAATATTCTGATAATTGCCCACTAACACTTCTTCTCATCCTACCATTTGTGAATAATATACCAGTTGGTACATCATCTGGGTCTACATCAATAACAAAATAATTATCTTTATTATCACCATTATCTAAACCAAGTCGTTTAACAATAAACGTACCTTCATAATCAACATCTGGCATACTACTAAGTACAACAGTATCACCATTCTTAAGTCCATGTTTAACCGATGTACCCAAAGCCACCATTGGTACGTTACCAATTATTACAGCTTCTGCATTGATGATTAATAAACCACCATTCACAACCACATGTGTGTCATCACTACTATCTGGATATGTAATCATATAACTCCAATTAGTTTTCATATTTGAGTTTAAATTAAATCTAGACCTAGTTGGTTCTAAATCATAAAATTTACAATCATCAACCTTAGTTAAATCTGGGTCATAAAACCCAAACCATCCATCAACCTCTTTTAAATGTCTCTGTACGGCTTCTTCATAGGTTAATTCAATCTCTCCCACAAAATCGTTATCATAGGGGTCTTCTAAAAATAAAGGGTCGCTAAACGTCTCTAAACCGTTTCCATTTTTTGGAATAAATGAATTACCGAAGGGTCCAAAACCAGTATTACCCCTAGCATTATATAAAACGTTACTAAATAAAGGGGTTAATGTGAATATTATTCTATATGTACCAGTTGTTTGTCTTTCTTTATTAAATAAATCACCAACATCTACAACATGATTAATTTCACCAAGTGGTAAGTCTTTTTCATCACTAGTTAACCCAACCCTTAAATTAATATTTTCATTAATATCTAATTTAGAATTGACCCCCTTTAATCTATGTGTTACCTTTTTATTCATATTTAAGTTACTGTTTGTGTATTTGTTGTATGTGTACAGAATTGACCAGTACCATTAGAATCTCTAATTATACATAACCATAATCCAGGTGATGGTGAATTAACCGTTTGATTCGTTTCACCAGTTTGTGTAACACCGTCTTTCTTCCAGATATAACTATATGAACCAATAATATTATCATCTTCATCTAATGTATCTGAGAAACCACCAGTTGGTGATGCCACAATAGTTGAACCATTATAAAATATGACACCACCCACAGCTTCATCTGGTTTATATATGTTAATTGTGTCTGTTATTTGACACCCTATTTCATCTTCTATCGTATAGACATATGTGTTAGAATTATTTTCATCACCATATGTAAGATTATCAAATGTATGAGATGTACCATTAAATATAACATCAATATCGTCCACACCACCTTCTAATCTAATTGTATATGGTGGGTTACCACCACTAATACCATTAATTACTATTCTACCATCATTATCACCTAAACAAGTTATATTTCTAAGACCAGTGACATTATAATTAATTTGACTTGGAGAAGTAACAACATATGAATCAGAACCTTGTTGACCAATACTATCTGTAATATTAGCAGTATATTCACCACCACTTAAATTATTCAAACTTAATATTGTTTCACCACCAGGTGACCACAATACATTATATGGTGGTTGACCCCCACTAACAGTAGCAAATGCAGTACCATTGGTTGAACCAAAACAAGTAACCGATGTACCAGTAACAAACACATTTAATGCGGCTGGTTGTGTTACAGTAATTATACTTTCACAACTTGTTGCTGGATTTCCATTATCTGTTACAACAACCCTATATTCTAAAGCTGCTAAACCAGTATATAACCAATTATTATTGGATGTATTATTTGTACTTATTAATGTGTTTGTGGTGTTATCCCATAATTGAATTTCAAATGGAGCTATACCACTAAATATATTAACCAGTATTTCACCATCATTAGCACCATTTGATGTTATTGGTGTTGCTTGGGTTTCACAGTTAACACTCGGTGGTCCAGGTACTATAAAAGTACCCTCTGCAACATTACCAATTGAATCAGTTACTGTTACAATATATGTTCCAACAAATAATTCAATAATATCTTTTGTATTATTAACTACTGGGTATTGTATACCATTAACCACTGGTCCTACCCACATATATGTAAAAGGACCAATCCCACCAACTACATCTATAAATATCTTTCCAGTTGGTGATGAACCAAGGTCATCTTCTATAATATCTGTTGCTATAACATAAAAATCATTTTCTGTCTCTGGCACACAAGGTGGGAAAAAATTAGTTATAAGTTTATTAAGTGCGGTTTTACCAGCATTTAATCCAAAATAGAAATAAAATGAATTATCAAATTGCCATATGATTTGCCCAATTGTTGGGTTTCTAAATAATCTATAATTTTCATCATTATATTGCCAAATATCTGTTGTAAGTGGTCCATCAATATATGTTAATGGAATTGTATCTAAATTAAATTCATCCTTCTTATTAGCATAAATAAATGCACCCCTAACAAATGGGTTTTCAACGTCTGTATTTGTTATTGCATTATTAGCATCACTAGTTTCAAAACCACCAGTTCTATTTTCATCTAATCCCATACCAAATTCACTAAGTCTATTTATGTTGTTACATTGTTTTGCACCAGTTTGTAACCCAAGACAATTTATATGACCAATAAGCGGTGTAATATCTTTATTACAAAAACCAGTATCAAAACCAGAAACCTCAACCACATGTGTACCATCTGAACTTGGGATTGGGTTATACTCAGCGATAAGTGGTGGTATATTATATGTGGTTTCAATAAGCCATGGGTATATCTTAGGAATACCTTGCCAGTCACAATCAAATACACTACCAAGACTAACTATATCAGTAGCAAATAATCTATATGGTCTACCACCAGTTGCGTGTGCAGAATAAAATAATTCACCACTTTCTGTCCTTTTAATATAACCTTGACGTATACCAACATAGTCACTACTGTCAACACCATTACCAGCACCAATACCACTCCAAGTATAATCAGCACTTTGGTCTTGTGGTTTTGCCTCTATACAACTATCAACAATATCATTACTCCAATCTAAATCATGATTACAGAATTTATCATCACCATCTTTTTTACGTTTATATTTAAGTAAAAAATGATAAAGAGTACCGTTTAGCCAGTCATTATAAAAATCAAATTTAAATACATTTAATTGTTCTGCTATTGTTAATAATATACAATCTAATACACCAGCATCATCAATTTCGAATAAACCACCTAAAAGTGTTTTTTCGTGACAATCACAATCATTTTCATAGTGGAAATCCACTATTTCATCATCTGCTATTGGTGGGTTACATAAATTACCAGGTTCTTCTTCTGTTGGTTCTGTTTGAGATTCATAACTAAGTCTTCTTTGTGTTCTTAACCAAGTAAGTCCAGCAACCCAATTACCATTATTACCACCACAATTACCAGGTCCTTCATCACCAGCTCTACCACAAGGTGCGTATTGTTCACCCTCACAACCAATGGTTATATATCCGAGTAAATCAATAATAGCATTACAATCACAACTAGTACATGAATCATTTTCACAACACCCAATACAACCTCTTCTCCTAAGTTTCTTCTTTTTACTAGAACTTAGGAAAATACCACCAACACTGGCTATGAACTTGGCGACAGCAAAAACCGCTTTACATATGAACTTTAATATTGCATTAAGAATACTGAAAATGAAATTAATAATAATTATAATATATCTGTTAATTAAACATACCACCGCAATTATGATTGTCACTATGATACAAATAATAATAAAAAGTGGGTTTGTTTTTGTATCCATTTTATTAAATGGAATAGGATTATGTTGTCCACCCTCATCCACATCTTTCATACCAACAAAATTCCTATTTTCAACATTGTTGTTGGGTTGTGTTCTTGTTATATGATTTGTAACCGTATATATTTTATTCCAGAATAAATCTTTAAAGTATTTATCTCTAGTTGTTGAATTAAACGAATAATCTGAATCATCGTCACTATCTGGGTTATGTGGTACTAAGTATTTGGCTCTAGTCCTAAGTCTACCATCATCACCAGTGTTGTCCATATCTACTTTAAACCTAACCCTTGCTCTGGTTGGAAGACCTTTTGTTGGGTCATCAGAAGGTATTAGTGTACCATCCTCAGCCGTAATTTTATGGTCAAGATTCATTGGTATTTGATATGCCCAAGCTCCATTTTCATCTATTACTCTACCACCCTCTACATCAAATCTAGATATACTACCATCGGTATTATATCGAATCATTTCGATAGTACCTTCACCAGTTACCAATTCATCACCACGACCTAATTTTTTTCTTGGTCTACAATTCTTATTAACACTATCTTTTTCATCATCAGTAATAACTGAACCCATGAATATTGCAGAAGGAATTATAGTTGTTTTTAAATCAACATCGGTTCTTGTGATTCCAATTTCACCACCATCTATGTCACCCCAAAATGGTGCAACATTAACACTGGTTGGGGACACACTTTTTAATTGGGTAATATTTGTATCTTGTTCTCTATTTTTAAACTTACTAGCTGAATAGAATTTATTTTTATCTACACCTTGTGAAATAAGGTCGTATGGTCTTTGTGATATTATACCAATATCTGATATATCTGCATCAACGTGTAAGAAGTGAGTGCCGATTGGTACACCAAATAACATATAGTCACCAGACTCATTTGTTGTTGTGGTGAACTTATAATATTTACGATATATTTTGTTTATTTCTGGATTGTCTTGAATTTCCCTTTTATTTGGGAATGTACCAATGGTTGTATGACATTCGTCTTTACCATTGGGGCTTTTAGACATTAAATTATATGGGATACCATCAGAATCTCTATCAGTAACAACCTCAAATGGGTATAACCCAAGAATCTCTGGGTCTAACTTATCATCATCATCAATTGGTATAAAGATTGAAACCTTAGCATTTGGAACACCAAACCCATTATTAATTATTACCCTACCAATAACAACACCATAATCAGAAGAAAAACGTCTATAGACATCCCTTTGAGAAATCTTTAAAGAAAGAATCTCAATAAAGTCGAATTTTTGATTTATACTAAGGTTTACATTTTTATTAGTACCATCTGGGTTCGTTTTTATCCTTATATTGTTATTAGACATGTAGTTATTTTTTATTTTTTATATCATCAACACCCATTAATTCATATTCATCCAAATCTTCTATTTTATCAATATCAACATAACCGTCATTATTATCGTTTTTTGGTGTAAGTAGATTACCAATACCAGACATTATACCAACCACATCTATCGATTCATCTAAAAATACTATTTTAAATAATGTCCATAATGAAAATGGTACGACTATAATCGATAGAATTACCCCACCAATTAAAAACCCTATTATTTTACCAAACATAATACCTGCCTTTTCTAAGAAGTTTAAATCCCTATCCGACATATTTCCGTTTTCTAATATTCTGTTTTTTCCTTTACAACTATTGCATCCCATAATATATATTTTTTATTAATATAATCTAATTACTTAAAAAGTGAATATATTATTTAACTCTAACCTTAATATCTTTACTAGGTATTTTTATTTCAAACATACCAGTTGGGTCACCAAATATTGTATATTCACTAAGTAAATCAATTTGCCTAGTTTCTTCATCAATATATGGTTGTGGAATTTCATTACTAGAATATTGTCCTTGACCAACTTTATTGAATATTCTTAAATCAACAACATTTAAAACACCAGCAACATTATTAATTATTTCTATTAATTGTGTTATATAGATGTTTTGACCCATTTCCCATTTATTGATATCGAAAAAGGATGTTATTTCAGTAATTGATTGGGATATTACTTGTGATTGAGAGAATTGTTTATCGATTAATAAATCTACCTCAAAACCAAGATTATAAATTTTACCATTATTGATTTCAATATAATCATTTATCATCCTATAATCAGATAAGTATATTGAAATATTTTGCTTAAGTGTTTCATTTGATGAGGTTCTAAGTGTTCCATCACCATTAAGTGTTAATATACTAATTAATATTTTGTTTTGTTCTTCTAATACATTATTTCTAAATGGTACACCAAACTCACCTGGCATTAATGATATTCTACTTTTATAATCCTCAATAGTAACTGCCCTATTTTGTGCTGAGAAGTTATATCTAACTAGGTTTCTAAGTTCTTCTACCGAAAGTTCATCTTTACCACCAAGAGCTGGTAGTGGGTTATTAACGGTAAGTGAATTAATAACTTGTTGATTAATTGTATTATTTGTTCCATTAACTATTGTTTCTGATTTTTTA
>Ga0208643_1000757_pt1 | contig 20093 bp, 32 predicted proteins | sample VirMetDEL_Nov_12_FD_184516 | JGI IMG/M metagenome (GOLD analysis project Ga0208643, IMG submission 184516) | Aqueous microbial communities from the Delaware River and Bay under freshwater to marine salinity gradient to study organic matter... | ecosystem: Environmental > Aquatic > Marine >... | reverse complement strand
CCTGGCCGTAGTGGTGGGCGTAACAACGCAGAGAACTCAGACAACTCAGGTCAGGGTAACTCAGGGCGTGGACGTGGTGGCCTTAAGGGTACACCCAACAACAACTAAATCGAAGTCTTTGTGGAGAAGGTACTTTAAGTATAATCCTTATAGTATCTTCCTTCTTAGAGAAGGAAACATTTAGTTACATACCTACCGTATATATACTTTAAGTTTATACTTTAAGTATAAGGGTACGGTATGTGACTACATATGTCAAGGAGAAAGTGAGATGAAGTACGATGAGTTCTTGGAGAAGGTAAACTCTAATGCTGCACCCACCCGACAACCAGTAACGATGAGAGATGGGCACGTTTCTTTTAATCGTGATATTGTTTTCGCTGTGTTAGGTGGTGAATTAAGCCTACTATCCTCTGCATTCACATGGGAGGAGACACCTCACGGCCATGATTACTGGGCGGATATAGAAGCTGGTGACGCACTACTGACACCTGATGACGAGGAATACTTGAGAGGTTTAGTTGATGGAGTATGAAGCATTCTTAACAAAGATAAACGGAAAGGAAAAGAAAGATGAAAGTATTGATAGTGCGTCGTCGACGCTTGGGACACAGCAGTACGAAAGCATTATCCGAACTGCTAGAAACTATGGGTGGCACCTCAATGGTCTGGAGGAACGACCGGAGTTTCCTTCCGGTATCGAGGCGGCTTGGCGATGCGGACTTCAAGGTGATTCGTTGGGGCTGCACGGCGACGATCCCATCTACTGGGCTTTCCTCATGTCGATACGTGCAGCGGGCCTCAGGCATTCACGCAGTGAACGACAAGCTGGGGTTCCTCCAGAAGCTGAGCCTACTGGACAATCAACAGGGGCTACTGCCAGTGATCACATCCACTGGGGCACCTCCCTTAGCGGACAACCAACAGTGGGTAGTACGTCCACCGACACACAGTCAGGGACGGAACCTATCCGTATTATCAGCAACGGAGATTATGTCTCGGTCACATTCGATCTTGCAACGGGATCAGTGGTACGCTCGTCCACTCGTACAGAAGAAGGCAGAGTACCGAGTGTTCGTGATGAACGGGAAGGCAGTCAACGTGGTGAGGAAGACACCCAGCAATCCCTCAGACGTAGCTTGGAACGTCTCGCAAGGTGGTAGGTTTGACAACGTAAGGTGGGGTGACTGGCCTATCAATGTCGTTGACCTTGCTTGTCGTATCTCACATGAGACAGGGCTTAACCTAACAGGTATGGACATCATGGTTGACCACGATGATAACGCTTGGTTCGTTGAGGCTAACTCTGCCCCGTCCCTACCATACAACTCTGATGGTTCACATACTTATCGCCAGAAGTGTGTGGCTAAGGGGTTCGCTTATACCTTGGACAACCCTGAGGTATTCCCTTACACCAAGGGTGAGACATGGCGTAACTATGTACACCCAGCAATCTATGGAGGAGAGACACAGTGATAGGATACGCCGCGCCGTACACCGAGGCAGAGTTGGAGGACATTGAGCGTGACCTTGATATCTGCAACCGAGTCTTTGTGTACGGCACACTACAGGATAAGCAGTGCAACAGTGGGTTGTTGTCTGCATCCGATAAGCTATCAGCTACCACGACACAGGATGGGTTTGCACTGGGTGACGTTGGTTTCCCTTATGCATTCCATTCCTCTGTAGTACCTGATGAGTATAAGAAACTTCTCTTCCCCGTTAAGGGTGAGATATATAAGATGGACAGCATGTTCACATTCCTACAGCTTGATGGTCTTGAGGGTTACCCCTCGCACTACAACAGACGTGTCATCAGGACAGCTACAGGTATGACAGCATGGATGTACATGAACGATGACTGGGCATCAGCCCGTATGTGTAACGCCTGTAAACTTGAGGAAGGAGTTTGGACATGGTCCAAGTATTGAAGCGGTGGGATATCCCACAATGTAGCTATGGCAGCTACCCTAAGATTGCAGCTAAGCGTCCGCAGTCTATCTCGATTGGCTTCGAGTGGGAGGTGCAGACTAACGAGGAGGAGGAGTGGGACTGCACAGGTAAGGACGAGGAGTTCAAGTGGAGCAATAACTTTGTTATTGACAAGTACTCCCGTATGTTTGCCAAGCTGTATCAGTTCAAGGTACATGGCGAGTGCATGGCAGCAGAGTTCTGCTCACCTGTGGCACAGAACCTTGAGACTATCAAGGCAGTGGCCCGTAAGCTACAGCGTCGTGTGTCTAAGGATAAGTTCCTTGAACCAGACTATGCAGAGATGGCTGGTATCCATGTCCATACCTCCATCAAGGGTGCTGGTTACTACGAGTACAGTCAAGCCTTCAGTAAGGCGGCGTTGATGCTTAACCGTACATCCTCTGAGGACTTCGTATGGTCCTTCTCTGGTCGTAGTGAAGGTGGTTCAGAGTATGAGCACCAAGGTCGGGCTACATGCTGGGACTATGGCGATTATCCTTGTGAGGATGATGCGTTAGATGAGATCGAGGGTAATGAAATGCTCCGCATGAATCAGTTCGAGGAGAGCACCATTGAGTACCGCCTGTGGCATGGTGTCACAGATCGACTGCAACCTGCCCTTGAGTTTGCCCATGCATGTACTAAGTTTGTGGCACAGCATGAAGGTGTTGACGTACCATACCTCATCGAGTTCAAGACGTGGCTCTTCAAGCAGAAGGGCTACAAACTATTAAAGTCACAGCCTGAATGGGCATTTGTTAAATAAGGAGAAATACTATGGCGTTACTAAGGTTCAAAGAGTGGTCACTCCGCTATGAGAAAAGTTGGGATGGTAAGCTACCAACTAAGACACCTCTAATATTTGATCGTTGGGACAGCATGTGGTTTATGAAGCCAACTCTTGTTGCACAGCTAGAGACACCTACCTTTGGTGCTCTCCGTGCCCTGTACAAAGAGCTTACAGAGTTGCCAGCAGAAAAGCTGGACGGTGTACCTATGGAGAACTTCAGAGAAAAGCTGGACTACTGGGTACAGTCTGATGACACAGAGATATACCGCACACCTGCTGACCACCTGGATGGAGATAACAGTACAGTTCTATTCGACGAACCAACACCAACCACCAACCCTGAGTATACATACGATGGTGTCTGGTCAACAGGTTCTGCCTCTATGGGTGTTCGTATCCATGCCTACCCCTCTGATAACTCGGCCGATACCGGTGGTGTGCAAGCATGGAACTACCAACCCAACTTCGAGTTCTTTTCTTGTAAGAAAGAAAAGACTAAGCTTTACTTTGGCTTGGAGCTTGAAGTTAACACACGACTACCTTGGTCTGACATTCGCCGTGTTATGCTGGACGTTGAGCCTAAGCAACCTGAGTTCCTGTACTCAATGAGTGACAGCAGTATCTCTGGTAAGTTTAACAACTGTTACGAGATTGTGTCGATGCCTATGACACCACGTCGTATGCGTCAGGAGTACAAGAAGCTTTTCGCTAAGCTTTCCAAACTCTTAGATGCCAAAGGTCTAGAGATGGATGAAGTCTTTGACATGGACACACGGTCCACTGGTATCCACGTTCACACCTCAGCTAATGCATACGGCAAGCTACAGCGCCGTAAGTTCACAGCTATGTGGAACAGTGACATCCCATCTATCCTCAACACCATCAACCTACTGGCTGGTCGTAAGCTGACTGACACCCAGTACTGCAAGCCTTCCCCTGCTTACGAGGGTCGTCGTGTAGGGTACTCCCTCAAGCAGATACGGTACAACGATAAGTATGCTGCCTGTAACGACACAGGGCATAGCCAGACGGTCGAGGTGCGTGTCTTCAAGGGTACCCCTACCCTAAAGAATATCCTTGGCTGTATCGACACCGTTGAGGCTATGTTTAACTTCACTGCTGAGATGCCTAACTCTGCATTCAGCAACACATTCCCCAAGGTGTTCCACACTTGGCTGTACTCACAGCCCGCCTACAAGTACCGTGATCTTAAGGAGAGAATCCAATGTGCGTAATCTTAGTCCGCGAACCAAATGTCACCCTTGATGCAGACGACTTCAAGACAATGGTGATGAACAACCCACATGGCTGGGGTATCTCAGTGCCTGATGGTGAGGGTAACCTATTCACAGTACGTGATGTCGCTGGTGGTGACACCAACGCAGAGGAACTGTATGAGTGGATCAATGATGAGTTCGCTAAGGACAAGATCATGCTGCACTTACGGTACACCACTGCTGGTGATACTATCCTCCGCAATGCTCACCCCTTCCCTGTCCTTGAGAAGGGTGCTGACGGTGTTGACTTACGTATGGCCCACAACGGTACACTGTCAGCGTATGAGCCTAAGTGGAATGCAGACAACAAGTGGGAGTCTGATACCCGTGTGTTCACTCGTAACTTTGTACGTCCCTTGCTCAAGCGTTTGATCTTGGGTCGTAACAGTGAGGATGTTCTTAACGATTACTTCACACACGAACTGCTTGACACACAGCTCACAGCTATGTCTGTCATCACCCTGCTCGATGGTCATGGCAACTCACTGATTGTTAATGAGCATGGTAACGGTGGCTTCACTGACAAGGACGGTACTTACCACAGCAACAAGTACAGTCTTGATGCTAACCACCGTAAGCCTAAGAGCTATGGCTATGGAGGTGCTTCATCGACTATGGGAAAGCCTCAGCAGAAGACTGGGCGTGGTGGCGTGACGACTACTACGACAGTTGGCAACTCGTACACTGACTGTGATGTAAAGAAGTTTACATCTAAGTATGATGTTGGTATGAAGGATGACCTGTATCTGCTGAGTGATGAAGCTATCGAGATGCTTGTTGATGAGGAGCCAGAGGATGCTGTCCTTCTTATCAAGGAGTTGTTGCATGACTTGTATGAGGCTGACCGTAAGCTTGACGGTGCGACTAAGGCACTTGCTCGTAAGTCTAAGCTAATCAAAGAGCTGGAAACAAATAAGATTAAGGAGACAACAGATGTCAGTAAAGTTGCTTAGCTTTGAACCTGATGGTCAGAAAGTAATCAACAAGGCAAAGGCTTTAGTTGACGAGGATGTATGGATGTCCTGCACCCCCGACATGCCAGTGCTACGGTATGCTAAGGCTATCCCTGTGTTTGTATGGGATGAGCTTGGCTTCTACCGTGCTATCTCTAACAAGCTTTGTGTTGATGACACAAGCCATGAGACTATCGAACCTATTGCTTACACCACAGACAAGATGCTCCCCTTCTTCCAGAAGGATGTTGACTGTGCGTCTAAGTTTAGGAACGTACTGCCTTCGTCACCAGCGTGGAACAAGTCACTAAAGACACCACCTAACGTACACCTTGTACCTCGACCAGTGAAGGGTAAGATTGTTGAAGTAAACTTATTTACACTACGGTTAATGGATATGCTTTACAACAACACGCTTAGCCATGTTCGTCGTAAGACTTCCTTCACCCTGCCTGACGGCAGTACGACACAAGCTTGGTTGTATACTATGCCTAGTGACGTCTTCACTAAGTATGATCCACATACTAATAGTTACTCTCTTGTCGAGGGCTTTAAGCCTACCGATGTTAACCAGTATACCCCTGCTGGTGGTGAAAGTGTCTTCGTTTCCCGTATACCTTCTCAAGCTGTCGCCTCTTACTCTAAGTAATATACTTATAGTATTAGGGAAGAGTATAAGGGAAGAGTATAACACTAAAGGTTTATACCCTTAGTATATACTATAAGTATAATAAAATAGCAGACACACAAGCATGTGTCAAGGAGAAAGAATGATGTTAGAACATGTGATCTTTGCTATCGACAACGGGGATGATCTTCATACCCAAGCCAAGTTCTTAAGGCATGTCGATACGCTACGCTCAATGGAGAAGATGATGGGTACCTTGTACTCAGGTATCGGTAGCTACGAGGGTAACCTTGAGCGGTGCTACATGATGTCGGCTACAGACTACGACCGACACCTAGCCAATAGCGAGTACCTGAGAGGACAGGAGAGCGTCCTCAGGGTACCAGGTGATACCCGTCAGCCATGTACCCTACACTTTAAGGAAGGTGAGCCTGTAAGCATAGGCACAATGCGTCAGGTAACAGATGGTCCTATCGGGGACTTCACCTATATCAATGGAAAGTATTGGGAGTGTGACAATGAGTGACAACATGTACCGCATAACCCGCATTAAGAAGGATGGAAGTATACGTATCCAGAAAGGTGATTCCGATATGTTTCATAGTCTATGTCGTGCAGTCGAGAACTGTGAACGGGATGATGTCAAGGTAACCGTTGAGTTAATCAAGGAGAACAACAATGAAGCACACAGCTAAGGTATACGACGGTGAACATCTAGTCGCACAAGAGGACTTCGATCTTCTTGGTGAAGCGGTTAGTTTCTGTAACGACAATGCAAGCACAGGTTACCGCTGCAAGGTGGTCGAGTCTCTAATGTCCTTGACAGGACGCATTGACTGTGGCACTATTGTTGCCTGGGATTATAACAAGGAGTGGGCATGATGGATTACGAACAACTCAAGAAAGACATGGAAGCAGGGACGCAGGGGGATGCATGGGTAATAGGCGACCGTGGCGCGTCAATTTACATCAAGGGCAACGGAAAGCCTTATAAATATGCGGAGCGTGTTGGTGGTGCTATACATGATTACGACTTCGGAACTGATTTAGAGTTTTCGGAGGCTGACCTTGATAGGATGTGCCGCGTTCCACAGCTTGAGCGGATTGCATTGGCTGCGGAGGGGTTGGAAACCTATCTGAACTACGCGATCAACGGCCCTTGGCTTGCGTATCACCTTGAAGACGCAAGGGAAGTCCTAGCCGCATACCGTGAGGCCACAAAGGAGTAACCATGAAGTTTGTAAGAGAGTACACTAACAAGGACGGCAAGAAGTCTTGGACATTCATACCACCCAAGGATGTACGGGATGCTGGTGTGTGTGATCAACAGACATTCACTGATGGTCGTGCCTTCCGCTATGAGTACCCTCGCCTCTTGGAACTAGTAACCAAGTACCGCAAGGGTGAGATACGTGAGGGTGGGCTGAGTGATCGTTCACTATTCGTCCACCTCCGTAACCACTACTTCAACTCGGATCACTTCAAGGCAGTAGCACCTAGGACACAGAAGGAATACGCTAGGTCACTGTCGGTTATCAGTGAGTTGATGGTGAGGGGTAAGCCCTTCGGTCACTACCTTATCTCTGATATCAATGTGTCATTATGCCGTGAGCTGTACAACGTGATGACTAAAGAGTTCTCTGTGTATTCATCCAATGCTATGTCCACCCTACTATCTATCGTACTGAACTATGGGGTGGGCTTAGAGTTGTTTCACTTCAACCCTATGTCCAAGGTTAAGAAGCTTAAGCATAAGCCTAGTACCACCATATGGACACGTGAAGAAGTTGAACAGTTCCTTACCGTAGGTTATCAGGAGTTTGAATCCCGTAACGTAACCCTGTTGGCACACATGTGCTATGAGTGGGCACAGCGCCCCAAGGACATACGGTTACTTACATGGGATGCATTTGATTGGGATGCACAGACAGTTACTATCACACAGACTAAGCGTGGTGCTACTGTCTACCTACCACTGGAAGAACCTTTGATGTCGTTACTACGTGAACAGTACAACGACTGGAACTTCCAACCGTATGTCGTACCCCACACAGTACCCAGTGGCACAGTGTACAAGCCTATGTCACAGTCACAGATGGGTGATGCCTACCACAAGGTAAGGGAGAAAGCTGACCTAGACATACAGCTTAAGATAGGTGCCATGAGAGCTACTGCTATCACCGAGATGGTTGAGGCAGGGGTGGACGTGACAGGTATCAAGCAGGTCAGTGGTCACAAGACATTACAAAGCCTCAACCCCTACGTTAAGAACACTAAGCGTGGGGCAGCGAGAGCACTATCACAAAGGAGAGATTCATGACTGACTACAACACAACACGAGACGCAGCAGGTACTGTAACAGCCCGCTATGAGCGTATGCTACGCAGTCTATCAGATGACTACCAAGACGAGATGGTTGTAGTTTCCCTTATGAACCACTACCAACTTTGCTCTGATCCTGACGACACGGTCCTTGTAGCGATTGAGAGAGTTCTTGAGGACTACATGAACCAAGCAGACTTCAACGCTTGGATGCTAACAAGGAAAGGGATAGCAAATGAGTGACTACACACCGGCTAACTGGGTTATCCTTAGAATTGCTGGGGACGACCCACACTACCGTGTACTTGGAGGTTGGTCAGGTAGTTACCTAACAGGTGACTCTTGGCGCCTCAACAGCGGTATAGTTAAGTCAGAGTTTGACGGAGACTATTGGAGGTTCTGGGGGGCTAGTGGCAGTTGCTATAAGTGCTATGCAGATAACTACGGTCTCAAAATGAACAATGCCCCTGCTTACAACCAGATGAAAGAACTACACGGTGACAAAGTAACACTGCTTGAAGACCAAGAGTGGGCGCAGGAAGATTGGGATTGGATTATTAAAGGAACCACAACTATGACTATGACTAACCATTCACCTTACGGCATGAACACTGACGGCTCAACAGCCTTGTACTGTGACACCCCTGCTTTTGAACAGGCACAACTGACTGGCATATTGTCAGCGATTGAACCAGAGGACCACCACCTCCTCAATGGAGCTGCGCAGGAATACGCATGGGACTACGCGGGCACAGTGGAGACACTTGCTGAACTAGTAGGCGAAGAGAAGCTGCTGTTCAAGCTACAGCAACTGCTTCCAGAGGAAACGCACGACACCCTTCGTCAACTACTTGATGCTAACCATGAAGCTCAAGAAGCTATTGAAGCACACGATCACCCTAATACGTTCGTAGCCTTCACTGATTACCTCACACAATAAACCCAACCACAAAGGAAACACAATGACAAGTAAGCTTGAAGAACTAAAGGCTGCTGCTGCTCGTAGGGCTGATAGTGTTCGCGCTGTGAAGCTTGATGAGATGTCGCCTGAGGACGCCAGCGAAATTCTGGTGGCCTTGGACGATGATGGTCATTGCGGGGAGTGCTACTTCAATGATGCTGCTGATGCTGAACTAAGACGTTTACAAGGAGACAAATAATGACACAGATCACTGCAACACTGATCGACAGCATGGGTTCCTGCTTGTCAGTAGTCAACGCAGCACGAGTTAGCTTTGGTAAGACCTCAGAGATGGACATGAGTGACCCTTGGGGACCACCTAAACTCAAAGAGAAAGATGCCAAGCTGATCCGCTACCTAGCCAAGCACAAGCACATCAGCCCCTTTGGTCATGCCTTTGCATCCTTCCACGTCAAGGCTCCGATCTTCGTAGCACGTCAGTTGGTCAAGCATAAGTTCCTGCGATGGAATGAGATCAGTCGTCGGTATGTTGATGACGAACCTGAGTTCTATACACCTATAGTATGGCGTAAGGCTGCTGCTGACAAGAAGCAGGGTAGTTCTGATGAGGAAGTTAACGTAGCCTACTATGATCGTGACGATGGGTATAACGACTGGCCTACTGATGCGAACAGTGTATCTCTTGAGGCTTACCAAGAAATGATCAAGCTAGGAGTAGCACCTGAGCAAGCCCGTATGGTCCTTCCTCAGTCTACTATGACAGAGTTTTATTGGAGTGGTTCGTTAGATGCTTTCGCAAGTATGTGTGTCTTGCGTCTTAAAGACGATACACAGTACGAAACACGGTTGGTGGCACAGCAGATCGACGAAGTTATGTCTGGTCTGTTCCCTATAAGTTGGAAAGCTCTTGTTCATGACGAAGTGTAACAAGGATGAAAGGTGAACAAAATGTCTGATGTATTAAAAACTATAGATGATAAGGTTGATCCAGATGAGTGATGACCCCGTATCGACACACGGTAAGTGTCCCGACTGCGGCGGTAACGGTGGCCTATCAACGTGGGCTAACGGTGCCACCTTCTGCCACACCTGTGAGAAACGTACAGGTGGAACGAAACATAAAGAGGAGTTTAACTACGTGACAGCAACTGACCTAGTACTAACCGACCACCCTATGCGAGGACTCGACAGCGATGTTGAGAAGTTCTATGGTGTGAAGACGGGGGTGAATGCTAAGGGTACACCAGTGACCCGTGTGTATCCCTACCCCCACCGACCTAAGACACGTGTTCTACCTAAGGACTTCAGTAAGAACTATGGGTTTACTGCTGACCACCTGTTTGGTATGGACAAGTTCAATGCTGGTAGCTCTAAGGCCCTGACCATTACAGAGGGTGAAGAAGATGCTATGGCTGCGTACCAGATGCTTGGTAAGAAGTGGCCTGTTGTGTCGTTACCTAGTGCATCGTCTCTTAAGACAGTGTTACAGAACAAGGAGGCATACAACTACATCAAAGCTTTCTCAACTATTGTCATTGCCACAGACAACGATGACTCAGGTGAACGTACTGCCGAGCTACTCAAGCGGGCATTCCCTGGTAAGTGTTACCGTGTGCAGATGACTAAGCACAAGGATGCTAGTGACTACCTTACCCATAAGGATGCATCGGACTTCCTCTATGCTTGGATCAACCGTCAGAAGTATGTACCTGACAACGTGTTCAACCGTAGTGATCAGTTCGAAGCTATCATCAAGGATGACAAGGGGTCTATGTATATCCCCACTGGTATCGCTGACCTTGATGCACGTATCCTTGGCCTGATGCAGGGTCACTTCACTGTACTCACAGCACCGGAGGGTATTGGTAAGACAGAGCTTATGCGTTACTTCGAGGCTAACCTTATCACTAACCACCCCACTGTATCGTTTGCATCCATGCACTCAGAGGAGAGTAAGAAGCGTAGCCTATTGGGTCTTGCTTCCTATGTCCTCAAGAAGGATGTGACACTACAGGATACCGAGACTGTTATCAATGACGATGGTGAGGAAGAGATTGTATACCTACCGTCCTACAAGGGGACACCCGAAGAGGATGTAATCGCTGCAATCAAATCCTTTACTGACCGTGAGAACTTCTACCAGTTCACACTTAGTATTGATGATGACCCTATGTCTATCCTCGAACAGATCAGATACTTCGCTGAGGTATGTGGTTGCAAGTATGTGTTCTTCGAACCTATCCAAGACTTAGGGTATGCCCGACAGAACGATGCATCACTTGAGCAGTTCCTATCAGAGCTTGTCACTAAGCTTGCACTGTTAGCCACTGAGCTAGGTATCGGTATCGTATCTATTGCACATGAGAATGACGATGGGCAGATTAGGGATTGCCGGATGATTGGTAAACGTGCTAGTGTTGTGCTTAAGCTTTCCCGTGACAAACATGCGGAGAGTGACGACGAGAAGAACACTACTAAGATCATCGTCGAGAAGAACAGACCAGTAGGACCAACAGGTTTCGGCGGTATGCTTGGGTTCGAACCTGAGACATTCACACTGGCAGAAAAGGAGTACTAATGAAGACGGTCGTTGCTGACATTGAAACAGAAAGCCTAACACCTGAGAAAATCTGGTGCCTTGTGGCTAAGGAAGAAGGAGCTAAGAGCTATAAGATATGGAATAAGTTCTCTGGTTACGGTTCATTCCCTACCTACGCTAAAGGTGTAGACCGATGGGTGTTCCATAACGGTCTCAGCTTTGATGCACCAGTTATCAATCGTTTGATTGGTGATGTCATTCCTATCGAGAAGGTTGTTGATACCTTTGTTGTCTCACGTCTAGTCAACTACAGCAACTACAGTGGTCACGGTCTGGATGAGATTGGTATCTCACTTGGTCAACCTAAGACAGTGTTCAACGACTTCTCTAAGTTCTCTATGGAGATGCAGAACTACTGTAAGGATGACGTTGACCTAGGCACCAAGGTGTACCTCAAGTACAAGCCGTACATTGATGACCCTGCTTGGGCTAAGTCCATGTGGATCGAGCACCAGACAGCACAACTGTGTAAGGAGATGCATGACAACGGGTTCAAGTTCGACCTTGACCTAGCCATGAAAGTCCTACCACAAATCAAGGAGCGACTCTATGAACTAGAAGCTAACATGAAAGACGCATGGCCTGACGAGTTGGTCGAGTACAAGCGTCTCAAGTATCGTACTAAGGAAGACGGTACTATTTATGCCACTGTCACTAACGCTATGGATGACAACCCCAAGACTACTATCGACTACAGTGACCCACTTAACCCTGAGCTTGTATGCTACCAGTGGTCTGCTTTCAACCCTGGTTCAACCAAGGATAGGGTGGAGAAACTATGGGGTGCAGGGTGGTCACCAACAGAGAAGTCTAATGGACACTACAAGTTCTCTATCAAGGCAGAGGTAGGGGAAAAGTGGCCTCTCAACGGTAAGACAGTACTTACCCAAGAGACATACGACGAGAAGAAGAAACACTTCGAGTTCTATGGTTGGACAGTATCAGATGAGAACCTTGCCACACTGCCTGTGGATGCCCCTCAGGGCGCAAGAGACCTAGCTGAGTGGTTGTGCCTTAACGGTAGACTCAAGGCACTGGAGGAGCGTATCCGTTGCTGTGACAGTGATGGTCGTATCCGTACTAACTTCTGGCATATCGGTGCATGGACACACCGTATGGCTCACTCTAACCCTAACCTAGCTAACATCTCCTCTCCATTCCACGGTGATGTTGTTACTCCTGTTGATGCTGTCAAGGATAAGTATGACGCAGACTTCAGGCGTATGTTCAAGGTTGAAGACGGTCACTACCTAGTGGGTACCGATGCTGAGAGTATCCAGCTTCGTGTCCTTGCTCACTATCTTAAGAACGATGAGTACGTTGAGGCTATTGTCAATGGTAAGAAGGAGGATGAGTCAGACATTCACAACGTAAACAAACGAGCCTTGATACTACCACACCTAACACGTGACCATGCTAAGACTTTCATCTACGCTTGGTTGCTTGGTGCTGGTACTGCTAAGGTTGCACGTATTCTAGGTTGCTCTATGAAGCAGGCTAAGCAGGCTGTCGATGCTTTCGTTAAGAACACCAAAGGTCTAGGTGAACTTAAGCGTGGCCTCATCAAGCGTGATGCTGCACGTGGTTACTTCGAGGGTCTTGATGGTCGTAAGGTTATCAACAACTCAGAGTATCTCATGCTTGCTGGTTACCTGCAGAATGGTGAGGCGGTGCTGATGAAGTACTCTGCTATCCTGTGGAACCAATGGGCTAAGGAAGAAGGAGTAGGCTACAAGATGGTTAACTTTGTCCACGATGAGTGGCAGACAGAAGCCTTCACACATGCTGATGCAGTACGTATCGGTGAGTTACAGTGTAAGGCACTAGAGCAAGCTGGCATAGACCTAGGTGTACGTTGCCCTATGTCAGGAGAAACAAAGATCGGCCACAACTGGTTCGACACTCACTAAGGGGAAACAAGATGAATGATGAAGACCCATGTGATGACTGGTCTAAGCACCAGCTACCTAAACCTAAGGACAAGGAGAAAGACGATGGGTAACTACTGCACTGAGTGTGGTGACAGCCACGAGGATGAATGGGAAGAGTTATGCCCTACCTGCCTAGAGTTTGAGCAGGCAATGGACTACGAGAACGAGATGTCTCAACAGGCACAACAAGACTACGAAGAATGGGTCAGGGAGAATAACCCTTGACACGACCACTGAACTACTTTACTATTTCACTTAGAGTAACGTCATAAAAGGATATATACATATGGCTAGCACAATGAACAAGATGACAGGCACTGCAATGTGGGCTAAGGTTTTCCCACACAACAAGGATAAGAACGAAGACTTCCACGGTGTAGGCGGTGCGTATGTACTTGACCTTATCGTTGACCAACAGGGTGAGCAAGAGTTCAAGGCTACTGGTGCCCGCACTCAACCCAAGGTAACAGACGAGGGTGTTGCTATCAAGTTTAAGCGTAAGCACACACACCACATTGCTGACTTTGGCGGTGCACCACAGGTAGTGGACGCTGATGGTAATGATTGGGATGGTACCTTGATTGGTAACGGCTCGACTGTCGAGGTAGCATACACAGTGTATGACACCAAGATGGGTAAGGGTTGCCGCCTTGAGGGTGTCCGTGTCATTGACCACGTCGAGCTTCCACCACTGGAAGACGGTGAGGGTGCAGCTAAGAAGTTGCCCTTCTAATGGATAAGATTATCCTCGACATGCCACCAGAGGCTATGGCGCAAGGGCTTAACGCAGTCTTCCAAGTCCAAGTTCAGAACCCAGAACAACAAGTGGGTAAAGAGTTTGGCATCAGAGTGGACGTAAGCGGACAGCAATACGTCGTAGTCAAGAACCTCAACTCGTATACAATTAGGGAACCATACTAATGAACACTGAAACACTATTCGCTAAGCAAGCAAGCGACCTTGCAGTAACACGTCTACTTCTACAGATGGAAATCATTGAGGAGCAGGGTGATGTATCACACGTTGATACATACGACGCCTTGTCCCAGTCAGTGGCTACCATTGCAGACGTAGTACAGCTAGAGGAGTTGTCAACTCGGTCTATTCCTGAGCGTTGGGTAAAGATTCTATCCGACAAGTCTGCCTTTACCCGTGGTGAAATCCACACAGGTGCTGCCATTGCCTAAATCAATCCACACTTTAATCGAGGATATCAACGGTGTACTCGACGGTAAGGGTGGTTGGGATGCAGCTATTACTGAATATCTCTCTTCTACTATCGCTGAGGTAGCAGAGGAGAGGTTCGGTGACGCAGAGGAGAGACCTAGGGATACCTTAAGTCTCTCCGGCATCGGCAAGCCATGTGAACGTCAACTGTGGGCTAAGGTTAATGAGCCTGAGGATCAGGAGGTAATTGGTCCAGAGCTAAAGGGAACCTTCTTCTATGGTGACCTACTTGAAGCTCTTGTTATCTCGTTGGCTAAGGCAGCGGGGCACGATGTGCAAGGTGAACAGGATGTACTGTACGTCAATGGCATCAAGGGTCACCGTGACTGTGTGATTGATGGTTGGACTGTCGATGTTAAGTCTGCTTCAGACTTCTCCTTTGACAAGTTTAAGAAGGGTCAGCTAGCCCTTAATGATCCCTTCGGGTATCTTAGTCAGTTGAGTTCTTATCTGTATGCAGCCAAGGATGATCCACTAGTTATCGAGAAGAACAAGGCAGCCTTTCTTGTCATCAAGAAGAACCGCTTTGAACTGTGTCTTGATGTCCATGACTTCACCCACCGTCTACCCCACAAGGAAGCAGAGATTCAACACAAGAAGGACATGGTTAAAGGGCCTATCCCTCCTATCCCTGCTGCTGCTGCACCTATCCCGCAGTCTAAGACATCACCTAACATGAAGCTGTCTACCTTATGCACTTACTGCCATCGTAAGCATAAGTGTTTCCCAGGGCTACGTAGCTTCGAATACAGCGGTGGTCTATCTCACCTGACTAAGGTTGTGAAGGTCCCCAACGTACCAGAAGTAGGAGTGAAACCTTTCTAATGGCTATCTCAGTAAAAGCAGCTAAGGCTAAGGGCCGAAGATTACAACAGCTAGTGAGAGATAAGATACAGTTACTCCTCATACCCTACGGTGTTGTAGACGAGGACGTAAAGAGTACTACTATGGGTGAGGGGGGAGAGGACGTACAGCTCTCCCCTCTTGCACGAAGACACCTACCTATCAGTATCGAGTGTAAGAGCCATAAGGCATTCGCTGTATACAAACCATACGAACAAGCGGAGAAAGCATCAGGCACTAACCAACCAGTGTTGATCATCAAGGGGGACCACAAGAAACCCTTGGCTATCATTGATCTGGACTACTACTTTGAGCTTGAAGCCTACCGCATTAAAGGAGAGACTAAATGACAGTATACATTCTATCATGGGTGCTAGTGTACCTTATCATTGGGCTAGGGCTTACACTGGTTGCATTCTGGTTCGACGATGAAGACGATCTTGAAGCTGGTGAGATACCAACAGCGGTACTACTCTGGCCCCTAGTATTGGCATATACAGTGTACCTAATCTTTACAAAGATAACGAGAGGTGGTAACGATGGGTAAGTACAAACCTTGGGACATGCGTAACTTCATAGCTAGTGACGAGGAGTATCCTGACTACGAGCGGTTCTCTAGTTTCTGCGAGTTTGTTTATGGTCTTCGTCCTGATGAGTGGTTTGACGGTATGGGTTCTAAGGACCTCCAGAGTATCTATCAAGGGTTCTTGGCTGGGGTACTAACAGAGAATGACGGTGAGCGTGGACTTACCCCTTTATGGGAGAGAAAGAAATGAGTAAGACAGTAATCGTATGGAGTTGTGCACATGCCGATCCATCAGCAGACAACAAGCGGTTCGACTGGTTAGGTAAACTTATCTACGATGTTCGACCAGACATGTGCATTGACCTAGGTGATGGCGCCGATATGCGTAGCCTTAACATGTACGACAAGGGTAAACCTGCCCTGATTATGGGAGCTAACTATGAAGAAGACATCAACTCCTACAACGATTCCCAAGAGAGGCTCCGTCACCAATTTAGATATCACCGAAAAGGTAAGCCTACGTGGATCGGGTTTGAAGGGAACCATGAACATCGAATCCAAACGGCTGTATCCGTTGACCCACGACTTGAGGGATCGTCATACGGGATATCCTTCTCACATCTTCAAACAAACCGCTGGTTCGACGAGTACCACCAGTACGAAAACTCTGCCCCCAGCGTCGCTAATTATGATGGTGTGGACTACGCTCACTACTTTGCTCCTGGTAACTCTGGTCGTGCTATGGCTGGTGTTCACCATGCTTATGGCCTCCTCGGTAAACGTCATGTATCTTCAACTTGCGGTCACACCCATCTTAGGTCTCTGTATATGGCGGATGATTCGCGTACTAATGGCCTTGCGGGTCTTGTCGTTGGTTGCTATAAAGGAAAAGAAGAAAGCTGGGCGGGACAAAGTAACCTCGGCTGGTGGAAGGGTGTGGTAATCAAGCGTGAAGTAGCTGACGGTATGTATGAGCCACAGTTTGTAAGCATGGATACACTGGAGAAAACTTATGGTTGACACACGTAACACAATACGTATAACTACCCGTCTTTTGCTGTGACTAGGTACAGACCTTACGACGAGATTGATGCAAAGCTTGAAGGCGTTTCCTCAGAGAGACTTCAAGAAACACTTAGGGAAAGAAACAGGGTAGGTACTCTAATTGCACAGGTGAAGTTAGACCCTCGGTATAACGGGGATAAAAAGTACGAAGACTACCAGAAAGAAAATATATGTAAAGAGATAGGTTTTAGAATGTTTAAGGATGGTGTTATTAAGTTTACTTCAGAGACTGAAAGAGACCTAACTTACATGGAGACCATAAAGGTAGTAACAGGGAAAGTTGAAGTATGGAAATTGAAGTAAACCTAAACCTAACGATTGACCCTGACGCTGGGTTCATGGAGTGTCACGAGGAGGCAACACTTGAGGTCCTAATGGACATGATCAAGCTAGCCTTTCATGACATTGATGACGTTAGTTTGACCTATATTGAACTGGAGAAGACATGAACATTCTACAGATGGTGGAAGACTACCGCTTCGCCGCTAAGCAAGACAAAAACCCTGCTATGGGTGCCAAGCTTATTGTCGAGGAGTACATCGAGTGGTACGCTGAGGCACTCGGCTTACAGGTGAATGGTAAACCTGTTGATCAACCCACAGCAGAGCTTAAGGAACTAGCTGACCTAGTGTACGTTATCTTTGGTTACGCTAACTCCAAGGGTTGGGACCTTAATGAAGCAGTCAAGCGTGTCCATGAGAATAACATGGGGCGTATGTACCAAGAAGATGGTACTATCAAGTACCGAGAAGACAACAAAGTGATCAAGAACCTGGACTACCCTAAGATTTCACTGGAGGACCTAGTATGACCAAAGCACTTGAAGATAAGTTCCAAACCTACGACGAAATAAACCCACATGTCTATCAACTATTCCACAGGTTTGCTAAAGAAGCTCTAGATAGAGGCTACAATACGTACTCAGCTAAGGCTATCTTTGAGCGTATACGGTGGTATGCCGATATTGAAACTGACGGGGATCGATTTAAAGTTAACAACAATTACCCTGCTTACTACGCAAGGAAGCTAATGAAGGATTGCAAGGAGTTTTCCTCCTTCTTCCGTGTACGTGAACTTCAAGAATAAAGGAAACTAAATGAACTGGATTACACGATACTGGAACTACCTTAAGACATGGCGTAAACACCGTGAGTTAGTCAAGGACCTTAACCGGTTGACCAATACTCAGTTAAAAGACATTGGCATCAGCCGTGGAGAGATTGACCACCTAGTGTGGATGGAACAAGACAAGAAAGAACGAGGGCAATAAATGAGTAACATCTTTCGAACACCTATCGCAGAAGAAATGTGGGACATGAAATATAGACTGAAAGAGTACGATGGTACACCCATTGACCTGACAGTGCACGACACATGGGAGCGTGTCGCTAATCACCTAGCTTCCTGTGAGGAGGACCCAGAGACATGGGGTAAGGCTTTCTATGAAGCCCTTGAGTCCTTCAAGTTTATCCCTGCTGGACGTATCAATGCAGGTGCTGGTACAGGTGATCGTAAGGTAACCCTCTTCAACTGCTTTGTAATGGGTACCATTGAGGATAGTCTTCCTGGTATCTATGATGGCCTTAAAGAAGCTGTCCTTACCATGCAGCAAGGTGGTGGTATCGGTTATGACTTCTCTACCCTACGTCCACAGGGTGCTGAGGTTAAGGGTGTGGCCTCTGATAGCTCTGGTCCTCTGTCCTTCATGGACGTATGGGATGCATCATGTCGTACCATTATGTCTGCTGGTACACGTCGTGGCGCTATGATGGCTACCATGCGGTGTGACCACCCAGACGTAGAGAAGTTCATTGAGGCTAAGCGTGACCCACTACGTCTACGTATGTTCAACATGTCTGTGCTTATCACTGATGAGTTCATGCGGGCAGTGAAGAACAACCTTAAGTTCGACCTTAAGTTTGATGGTAAGGTGTACAAGACAATCAATGCTAAGTCATTGTGGGACAAGATCATGTCCTCTACCTACCACTACGCTGAGCCTGGGGTTATCTTCATTGATCGTATCAACGACATGAACAACCTCAACTACTGTGAGACCATTGCTGCTACCAACCCATGCGGTGAGCAACCTCTACCACCTTACGGTGCCTGTCTACTAGGCTCTATCAACATGGTAGCCATGCTACAGGATGACTACTCTATCAACTGGCGTAGCCTAGAGTCTACTATCCGTCTGGCTGTACGTATGATGGACAACGTAGTCGATGTCTCTAAGTTCCCACTGCCACAGCAACAGGAAGAAGCTGAGAATAAACGTCGTATTGGCCTAGGTGTCACAGGTCTAGCTGACGCACTGGCTCTTGGTGGTGTCGTATACGGTTCAGACGAAGCTGTTAAGTGGACAGACAAGGTGATGAAGTTCATTGCTGTTACGTCCTATCAGGCTTCTATTGACCTTGCTAAGGAGAAGGGTGCCTTCCCAATGTTTGATGCTGAGGGTTTCCTAGCCTCAGGTAACATGAAGCGTATGCCTAAGCACATCCGTGAACAGGTAGCAGAGCACGGTATTCGTAATGCCTTGCTCACATCCATTGCACCTACAGGAACTATCTCCCTGTATGCAGGTAACGTATCCTCGGGTATCGAACCTATCTTTGCACTCAGCTATGAGCGTAAGGTTATGCAGAAGGATGGCTCTAAGATCACACAGGTTGTAGAAGACTACGGTGTAACCAAGTGGAAGCGGGACAACACAGGTGTTAAGCTGCCTGCTAGCTTCGTTACTGCTCAGACACTGGAGCCTAGTGCTCACGTCCGTATGCAAGCTGCAGCACAGCGGTGGATTGATAGCTCTATCTCTAAGACTATCAACGTACCAGAGGACATCAACTTCGATGACTTCAAGCAGGTCTACATGGATGCCTACGACATGGGCTGTAAGGGCTGTACTACGTACCGTCCTAACGATGTGACTGGCTCTGTGCTTACTGCTACAGAGGAGGGACAGATCGAGGAAGGTGGTGCCTGTGAACTTAAGTTCGATGAGAACTCAGGACAGTTGATTCGTTCTTGCGA
>Ga0208643_1000756_pt1 | contig 20104 bp, 24 predicted proteins | sample VirMetDEL_Nov_12_FD_184516 | JGI IMG/M metagenome (GOLD analysis project Ga0208643, IMG submission 184516) | Aqueous microbial communities from the Delaware River and Bay under freshwater to marine salinity gradient to study organic matter... | ecosystem: Environmental > Aquatic > Marine >... | reverse complement strand
GCAGCAAAGGTCTTGTTGTTTCCCACATATCCCGCAAAATAATCAGACAGTCCGTAAGCTAAACATGCGCTTGCAGCAGTCTTTGCCAAACGTCTCTGAAGAGCTTCTTTTTCAGCATCACGTGTGCTGACATACAAAGACATGCCAATAATTACTGCCCAGAACTCTAATCCTTCACCGAACATCTGCGGCCTTTCTGCGTTACTACATTCACGCGTTTAACTTGGTCGCTCCAAGTCTGGTGCGGTGTGGTGTGGTGTATCACGTTTTACGCTTCGACGCACGTTCAAGTGTCTTCTTTGCTTCCTTCACTTCTCGCTCCCATGCCCACTTGATGTGGTTATCTTGCCAAAAGAAAAGAGCGTTTACAAACTCCCCTGTACGGGGCAGAGGCTCAATGTAACACCGAGCTGAAAGCGTCTGGTGAGTGGATCCACCAAAAAACGTAGCATTGAGAAACCGACTTACCAGACTGACCAACATCTCAAAGACGCGGTACAGGATGTAGAAAGGGCGGTAACTCATGGCCAAAACTCATCATCTCTGAAGTTGGTTGGGATTGGATCCATCTCACGCAATGTCTTGGCTGCAAAGACAATCTCAGTCTCTCGTGCGGCCGCTGCCTGACCAAAGGCAAAGCACGTCTGAGCATCCATGGTCACAAGGCTGTCATCAGAAGCGATCCAAGCAAAGGGTGTGTCGCGCCCATGCCAGAGCAAGTCACCTACCTGAGCGCCGGCAACTATCGCTCCCAGAGCCAATGTGCCGGCACCTGAGATGCGAGCAACAGACTTGGCATCACGCTGGAACATCTTACCTTGAAACTGAAAGTCCAGAGCAAGCCTACGATCACGTTCTGGCCTGATGGCTTCTGGGATAACGACAATCGGCTCAAGAACCCACCCTCGTGTCCAAACACCATCAACTTTTTCCAAGGAGCCGCCGCGTAGCAAGTGCGTGGTCGTATCGTGTTCAGGTATAGGCGCACTGACTTCCAGACTAAACCCATACTCTTCTACGGTTTCAGGCGCGATACTGGTTTCGCGAGGCAGGGATACATTGTGGTCCTGCCACAGGATGTTGCGCACCTGTTTAACACCCAAACCATGTTGGGCAATTTCACCTTCTTTGAGATATGTAAACATTAAACGCCTGCCTTTCTGATTGCCATATAGGTGTACTTCCCGCCCACCCCGTTGAAGCCATCATTCCCCGTCAATTGGAACCCCGTGGATGAGACCGCCATAGAAAGGCTCCATACGTTCTCAGCCGTTGTGCCGAACAAAGAATTGGTCCCATTCGTCGTGGCATCCCAGGTGAGAAACGGGGCGTTGCCGGTTACCGACTTAAACAAGATGAATTGCGGCTCCCAGCCCAAGGTAATGACCGGCCCGGATGTGGTGCCGGTGCCGGTGTATTCGCCATGCTGGATCACCCCTTCCGGTGCCTCATCATGGCCCAAAACATAGGCGCTATATTCCGTCCCAAGCTCATTTGCATCCGCCGTGATTGTGTTGGAGTTTTGCGACGACCCCCCAAACAAAGTATCCGTAGCAAAAACGCCCATGGCGGCGGTAAAACCAGACGCCGCAGGATTGTTGAGCGCCAGGGGGAACCAGTAGTTGGTTCCTGTTGCCTGCTTGTTATAAACATTCCAATGGGCAAACCCGGTGCGGTTTTTTTGAATTACCATACCGGGGCGCAATCCCAGGGTGTGGGGGAGGTTTTGGATATAGGAGCCGCCAATCCCCGTATAGGACGACAGCGACAAAAAGGTGGGGGCCACGTTAAACGAATAGGCTACATAGGTAACCCCAAATTGGTTGTTGGTCGTCCCCGCAAACGACAGCCCGTTGTTGTAATAAACCGGCTGATTGTTTGTACTAAATCCAGCATAACTTTCAGAGGAAATCACCGCGCGGCGGTTTACGCCGCCCATCCGCTCATAAACCTGCACACTTTCCGTGGACGAACTACGCGTCACCACAAGGGTGAACCCATCGTTATTCACCAGATCAAAAGACCCCGTGGATCGGAATTGGCTTGTCACGCCATTGCCCGTCCAGGTTATGGTATTGAAAACCGTTGAAACATCCAAAGGCTCCGCCCCGCCACCGGCCATCAACAATCTACTCATCATACGAAATCAACTCCAATTTGTGCTACCATATAGACGGGCAGTGAATACGGATCGTAGGAACTCACAACATACAATGCTTTTTTGCCTGACGCTGGGGCTTCTAGAGCAGCGTTGCCCTCAGTCAAAATCCCAGAGGGCCAAGTAAGTGTGAACGTACCTCCGGTGTTATGGACCAAGATAGTACAAGTGACACTTCCTCCCATAGCAGCGGTACTCGAAAAGTTCAGGGTCGTATTTTGGTTTAGAGTTATGACGTGCATCGCGGTCAAATCTAGGCCCAGATTGATTGTAGCACCGCTATTGCTAAGAACACCCTGTTCAAATTGGCCAGCATGTGGTGGAGTAGTAAACGTCATTTGGTTTATGACACTGCTGTTTCCGTAAATTGTCATGCCGTTATTAAACGTCTGTGCTTGCGTCCATGTATTCGTCGAAGTCAGCGAAGACTTACTGTCTAACTGCGTCTGAATATAGTTTGTCACACCGTTCAGATAATCCACCTCAGTCATTGAAATTGATGTTGGCCAGTCACTGATGGAACTTATGGGGTGCGTATGGGAAGTTGCAGCTTTACCATTCAGCTGAGTTTGGATCGAGCTAGAGACACCGTTCAAATACCCTGCTTCTGTCGCAGTCACACCAGCGGGCCAATCCGTAATATCCGCCAGAGCCACATCAGTAGTTGAATTAGCAAGCACAAAGGCCGTGGTTGCCAGTTGGGTGGTGTTCGTAGCCAAGGCTGCCGTTGGTGCTGTAGGAACGCCCGTAAGAGCCGCTGAAGCCAATGGTGCTTTGGCTGCGAGGGCTGCATCCAAACCTGTCACATTCGCTGTAGAGTGTGTGTGTGAGGCCGCAGCGTAACCTGCCGATGCGTGGTTCCCCCAAGCATATGCCGTATCCCAGTTTGCACTGTTAGCGATGGCAGCAGGCTGTACAGCTGTGTCAGCCTTTGCACCCTGAGCTGTGGTGGCTTTACCATCCAGCGCAGTCTGTAATCCGTCCACGTTTGCAATGATATGATTATGACTGTCATCGGCAATGGTTGCCGTGATGGTGACGTTTGCTGATCCATTGAAAGATGCTGAACCAGTCACGTCCCCACCCAAAGAGATCGTCCTGGATGTGGTCAGAGTATCTGCGTTGGGGTGGTAGCCGTCATGGAAAACCTGATTTCCACCAATCGTCATGTGGCTGGCTGTACCAGTAAAATCAATTCCACCAGACAGAGCAGTTACGTGGATGTACTCTGCACCGTCATACCAAGCGTGACGGAAATTAGAAGTGCCGCCTGTGTCGTTTTGGCCGTACCAGTATAGTCTGGAAAAAGTTGTCCCTTCGTCTCTAGCATCCGCTCTCTGCAAAGCATCATCTGCCTGACTGACTTTCCAATAGGTTGTCCCAGTAACAGTAACTTCAGTACCAGTTAATGTTGTAAAGGAGTCATCTTGATCGGATCTCAAGAACGCCGCGCTATCCAGTCCATCCAACAGTTCACTGTCAGCGGCTTTGGCAGAGACACCAAGGTAGGACGCAGGGTTGAATGCTTTAACTGCGGCGAGGTTAGTGACTTCGCTGTCCATTAAGGCACCTGCGGCGGTCACGTTGGTTGTATCGGTAACATCAGCACCAGCTTCGATACCGTCAAGTTTTGCTTCGTCTGCCACAAGGAAAGACGCCGTAGTGGCATTAAGAACAGCGCTATACCCTTGGACCGTGGAGCCAATAGTAGCTGGCTGTAGTGCGGTATCTGCCAGAGCACCCTGAGCCGTAGTAGCCTTACCAGCAAGCGCTGTATCCAGGCCTGTGACTTGGGCTGTTGTATGCGTGTGAGCAGATGCAGCTTTACCATTAAGCTGTGTCTGAATTGAGCTTGTCACGCCATCCAAATAACCAGCTTCAGTCATTGTAACGGCTACAGGCCAGTCACTTATTTCGCTGATTGGGTGGCTGTGTGCAGAAGGAGTAAACGTCGTAGGTTTACCTGTGACCGCAGCCCAAGAGACAGTGGTCAAATACCCTGAAACAGAGTGGTCACCCCAACCAAAAGCAGTGTCCCAGTTTCCAGCGTTTGCTACTGAAGCTGTCGATGCCTTACCTGCCAAAGAGTTGGTCATGGTTGTGGCAAAGTTAGGGTCATCTCCCAAAGCTGCTGCGATCTCATTCAGCGTGTCCATGGTTCCAGGAGCAGCAGCAACCAGATCAGCTACAACCGCCTTCACAAACGCTGTTGAAGCAATTTGTGTCGTGTTGGTAGTTGAGACCGCTGTAGGTGCTGTAGGCGTCCCTGTGAGCGCAGGAGAGGCTAAAGGAGCCTTGAGAGCCAGAGCAGCATCAAGCCCATCTACGTTGGCTGTGGTGTGGTTATGGCTGTCATCTGCCACTGTCGCTGTGATGGTTACATTACCGGAGCCATTGAACGAAGTGGAACCAGTAACATCACCACCCAAAGAAATGGTACGCGCAGTTGCCAGTGTCGCAGCCGTTGCAGCAGCCCCACCGTCAGCAGAAGTGATAAAGCCAGTGTCGTTGGTCAGAGTGGAGATTGCGTCTCCTGGCTGAGTGGCTGTGTCAGCTGTGGCACCCTGAGCCGCTGTTGCAAAAGCAGATGCATGTTGGCCGTCAAGCAGATCGGCATCGAGCAGAGAGCCAGATCCATCAACGGTCTTGATTGCGGTCATCAGCTGGGCCGGTGTCTGGTCTGCGGTGGCTCCAGCTTCAATCCCGTCCAGCTTGGTTTCATCAGCAGTCGTGAAGGAAGCTGTCGTACCTGCGAGAGTAGCGCTGTATCCTTGAACTGAAGATCCAATGTCTCCTGGCTGTAGAGCGCTGTCAGCTGTCGAACCTTGGGCAGCCGTAGCATAATTCGTTGCCGCGGTGACAGCAGCTGTTCCCAAACCCAGATTGGTGCGGGCAGTTGCTGCATTGATAAGATCTGACAGGTTGTTTGCTGGAACCAATGCATCCCCAGCTTCAAGCACCGCTTGGTTCCAACCAGTCCCATCATGGATCAGCAAACCGTTGCTGGTAGAGTTCCAGTAAAAGACCCCTTCTGTAATGGTATATCCAGATGCGTTTGCCGCAGCATCATCTACGTATTGTCCAATGTAGCGGGTGAAGAAGTCATCCCGAGCCGCCACTGTTGCTGTCTCAGCAGTTTGGGCTGCCGTGGCACTGTTGGCTGCATTTGTAGCGGATGTCCCTGCTGCCGTTGCTGAACCCGCTGCATTGCTTTCTGATGTGCCGGCCGCTGTTTCACTGGCAGCTGCGTTCGAAGCTGACGTGCTTGCAGCAGAAGCTTGTGTTGTCGCTGTTGACGCCTGGGTTGTAGCAATCCCAGCTTGAGTGGTCGCAGTTCCTGCATCTGTGCTGGCAGAAGACGCACTCGCAGCCGCAGCAGTCTCACTGGATCCAGCGTTTGTCTCAGCAAGTTCTGCAGCAGTCTGAGCTGTCTGCGCGGCAGTAGCAGACGTGGATGCTAGACCTGCTTGAGTGGTTGCTACACCGGCTTGTGTTGTTGCGGTACCGGCGTCAATTGCGGCACTTGCTTCACTGGCTGCAGCGTTGGTTTCACTGACTCCAGCAGCTGTGGCTGCCGTTGTTGCGATACCTGCCTGTGTGGTTGCGGTGGTTGCGTCTGTTGATGCAGTTGCAGCAGATCCCGCAGCAGCCGTCTCAGAAGCAGCAGCGTTTGTCGCGGAAGTTCCAGCAGCTGTGGCACTGTCTGAAGCAGCAGTTGCTGAACCAGAAGCAGCGGTAGCAGAAGATCCAGCTGATGAAGCTGAACCCGCAGCAGCTGTCTCGCTTGCTCCGGCTGCCGTCTCACTGGCTAATGCATTGGTGGCCGAAGTCCCTGCAGCACTGGCTTGTGTGGTGGCTGTGGAAGCAGAGGTTGCTGCAGCTGTCTCGCTCGATGCGGCATTTGTCTCACTTGTGGAGGCATTTGATGCAGAAGTTGTGGCTGAGTTTGCAGAAGAGGTGGCACTTGTCTGGGCAGCTTCTGCAGCCGCTTGAGCCACTTCGGCCGCAATCTGTGCGTCACTTGCAGCTTGTGCAGAAGCAGCCGCAGCCGCTTCACTGTCTTCCCAAGCAGCTCCATTCCAGAACTGAGTCTTATTGTCTGTGGTGTTCCAATACACAGCACCCACCAGAAGAGGATCACCGTCATTGTCCAGAGTCGGAGCCGTCGCTTTCGGACCCAGATACCGGTCATCAAATGTATCGAAGATTGCCGCGACAGCGGCCAGATCACTGGAGGTCTGAGCTGCATCCGCTGCAGCATTTACTTCTGCCAATTCCGCAGCAGTCTGAGCTGTTTCTGCAGCCGTCTTTGCGGTGGCAGCCAGTCCCGCAGAAGTACTGGCTTCTGAAGCTTTGGTGGTTGCTGTTGCTGCACTGGTAGCAGCATTAGATTCTGATGTGGAAGCCGCAGTAGCAGATCCAGCAGAAGCTGTGGCACTTGTTGCCGAAGCAGTAGCACTTGTTGCTGCATTAGTTTCAGACGTGGCAGAAGCTATTTCACTAGCACTGGCGTTTGCTTCAGCCGCTTCCGCATTTACCTCAGCCAACTCGGCAGCTGTTTTGGATGTAGCCGCAGCTGTTTGAGACGCAGTTGCAGATGTTTGGCTCGCCAAGGCAGCAGCAGCACTGGTTACAGATTCAGCAGCTTTTGTGGTGGCCGTGGCCGCATCAGCAGCGACGCCAGCTTCAGATGCAGCAGCATTGGTTTCAGCAAGCTCGGCTGCCGTTTGTGCAACAAGGCCTGAAGCGAGTGCAGTTTCCGCTCCGGTCTCAGCCAGTTCAGCCGCTGTTTGGGCCGTCTGTGCTGCCGTTGCAGAAGTGGAAGACGCTGTGGCCTGCGTGGTAGCAATGCCTGCTTGGGTCGTGGCTGTAGCTGCATCGGTCGAGGCACTCAACTCACTGGCAGCTGCATTTGTCTCAGAGAGGGCAGAGGCCGTTTCAGATCCAGCAGCAGCAACTTCAGAGGCGCTTGCTGCGGTAGCAGAAACGACAGCTTCAGCAGCTTTAGTTGTGGCTACAGTCTCGCTGGCATCCGCGTTGTTTTCAGAGATCAGAGCTGCGGCCGCACTGGCAGCCGCTGCGTCTTCACTTACTAAAGCACCTGCAGCACTGGTGGCTGATGCTGTGGCGGATCCAGCAGCTGCGGTTTCACTTGTTGCAGCATTTGTTTCGCTAACTAAAGAAGCAGCTTCACTGGCAGCGGCATTTGTTTCAGATACGCTTGCTGCAGCTTCGCTGATAGATGTGTTGGTTTCAGAAGTTGCAGCAGCAATCTCAGAAGCCGCTGCGTTGGTTTCTGCCAGTTGAGCTGCTGTGACATTGTCTGTTGTTTTTGTGATAGCTCCATCTGAGAGCCAATCTTGATACTCAATCTCTGTGCCTACATTGCCGAGTGCGATCCAACCATCGTATGAGCTGGGTCCAACAACACCGCGTGGTCCTACCAGAATAGTGACAGGACTGTTTACATCGGTATCCTCAATGAGTGTAAGTTTGACGGTCATGCGCCATCTCCTGTAACTATGTTCATGATTTGAACTGTGGCTGCTGGAACCACTGGGGTGATGCCAACCAAGTCCATCCAGACATCAGTTACGTAAAAGCCCTCGCAGAGGGCTTCAGATTGAGCAGGGGTCAATTCGCAATGGATGTAGCCTTTGGCTTCTCCAACCGGAGGTCCGTAGGACACATCCATCACAGCATCTTCAGCTGATGTATTGTTTGGGATACGAGATTGCTCTGTAGATATTTTCTTCAACACAGAGCGGATAGGTGTGTTTACGTTGATCAACGACTCTGTATCTTCATCGATCTGCCACACGATTGTCAGTGTAGCTCCACGTTTTCTTTGTAAAACTGGACGCTTGGTCATTTTACTGTCCAATCCTTAATGGTGTGGTTTGGTGTGGTGTAACATGTTTTCAGATACCAGCGAAAGCTTTTCTTAGAAGGGGAGGGCTACGGCCAATGTATGTCGGCTATTACATCTGTGATAGTTGGATCATCCTTAAGCACTCTGGCTGCAAAGATATGAGCTCTTACATGCTCTGCAGCTGCCTGACCCAAGCTCAACATTGTTTGTGCATCCATCGGTACAAATGAGTTATCCGCAGTGATCCACATGAAATCTGAAGCGCCTCCATGCCATCTCAGATCTCCTACCTGTGCACCACCCATGATGGCTGAGTTGGCAAGTGTGGCTGCACCGTCGATCCGTCCTTGGCTGGTCACATCAAAATCATATAGCTTTCCGTTGTATGTGAAGCCTGTGCGGGTGCGTCTTGTCTGCTCTTCAAAGATCTCACGCTTACGTTCAAAGTTCAGGTGAGGTGCTTTTTCAGCTTCAGTTTTATCAACAACAACACCGTCCACAACTTTCTGTGTGCGAGAGTCGCCAACACCCTGAATGGCAGTTTGACCTACCTCTAAAGGATGAATTTGCCATTCTGGATTTGTACCTGTGTAGGCAATCTCACCAGTGCTTGTTTCGTAAACAACAAAATCAAATTCAGGTGTATCACTCATCGTTTTGCTCCAAACACAATGATGTTTCCGGTACAGTTCATGTTCGATCCACCATACCACTGTAGATTAGCTGAGTGGTAACCTGCTCCAGAACCTAGGTAACGAATTCCGCTACAAAAGTCTGAACCGAACGTAGCTCCCCTGTCGAGGCCTGCTATGTTAATCCCATATGGTTGTGGGTCTCCGCTGTAGCCTTGGTCAATAAACCACATGACATAGGCACCTGTACTTTCACTTGGTAATGTAATCCCTGTAGAACATACGGACCCCATTCCAATGCCACCAGCTCTGCTACCTGAAGCAACAGACATCGCACTAATTTGCTGATTCCCTTTAATGAGATCAGTGATGATAGTGCCATTCACAATCACATTGTCTGCATCCAACTCAATCGCACTTACGCCGTTAGCTGAGTAAACGCTCAGCGCAGCGCTGCTGTTTCCTGCTGTCGCTTTAAGCCAGTATCCTGATTTTACATCATTATTGAGATCAGTCATGGTTGAAGCAAAGACGTTTACACTTCCCCCTGTGCCACCAAAGTTTGAGTTCAAACTGGTGTTGAGAGCTGCAATTGATCCTTCTGCAGATGTGGCAGTTGTCAAGGCTGTGCTTGCATTGGCAGTTGCCACATTGGCCTGTGCCTGGGCGTTATTTGCCAAGGTTTGTGCTGTGACTGCTTTACCATCTGCAACATCTGCAGCAAGTTGAGCAATATCTGCATACCCTACTGCATCACCAGCAAGTGCATTTGCAGAGACCGCAGTTGCTTGTGCAGTATCAGCAGCACCCTGTACCAAGGAAAAACGTGAGTTTAGGACTGTGCTGCCAGATGCCAACGAGTTTGTCAGCGAGGAGTTTGTCACATAGTTTACTGTGATGTCCGAACTGATAGCGTTGATCTCACCATCTAGCCCATCAATAGATGCTTGCAGTGTTGTTGTTGCACTTGCCAATGCCGCATCTGATGCTGCGATTGTAATATAATCTGTGATGATTTCTGCAATACTTGTTTCTGTTTCAGCCCGCAAAACTTCATATTTTCTGTCAACAGCAACACTGATCTCTGTGATATCTACAACACGCAATGTTCCAAGTGCGAGTTGCCCATTGGTACTGCCTCCAGCATTCTGCCTAACGTGGAAATAAATCTTGTTTGCAGTAGGGAAGGAACCAAGCAAAATCTGCTCATCTACAACTGTGCCATAGTCATCAAGCTTCACTTGATCTGAAGATACAAAGATGTGGTGTCTGACAACACCATCAGCAACTTTGACATACTGTGGTTCAAATTTCTGTTCTTGGTTTGCAGACAGTATCGTGGTGCCGTTCTGCAGTGTGGCTCCCACTTTTACTTCCACACCTGACGCAGGTGAACCATCACTTAATGCTTTGAGTTCAACAGTCACTTTGTACATGTTGCCATCTGCATAATCGATCGGGAATGCAGCACCTACGTTTTGTTCATCTCCATCTGCAAAGTAAAAGCATTCAGCAAAATTGACATCATCGGTGACAAACGTACCGTAAGTGCCAAGTGTTGCTTTCACCAAATTGGTATTTGCCTGATCGACATTAAGCCCCCAGAGCGTTGCCGGCGCACGTAGGGTACTCAGCCCTAGGGGAACAAGGTCTTGCTCACCCTTGCTGCGTATATCGTCTACAGCGGCTCGAATCTCTGTATAGGTGAACCCATTGGTCAGCTCACCTAATGTGGTCTCAACACCATTCAATCCCAAGACCGTTTGGTCCAACACTGTCTGAAGATCTGGAATGAGGTTGTTGACCCAATTTGCGATGGCATCCTCTACTGCATTTCGGTCTGATAGGGCATCATTTTTAATGACTCCCATATCCGAAAGAGCCTGTAGGATAGCTGCATCAAGGCTTGGCAAAGCCCCATTAACCAAACCTGTAATGTCGATCCCAAGAGCAGCAGCAAGCGTGTTGATCCGAGCTGTCAGCTCTGCATCAATGTAATCACGGATCTCCTGGATCTCAGCGTCAGTATAGACCTTGGCTCCAAGCTCAGCACCATACACCCGTGAAATGGCTTCTGCGGCCGTGCCTTGAGCAGTGTCAGCCGTGGTCTGTGCTGTAGCCGTCCGTACCGTGTTTAGGTCTAGAGCGGCTGCGACTTCAATGAATGTGTCTGGTTCTACAGCCATCAGATAAACCCTCGCTCCGTCAGCTTGTCATGGTTGTCAGTCTCTGTGACCTGCATCGTGTCTTTGGCTTCCACACGCATGCAGAGGTTCTCATACAGCTGCTGTAGGGCCATGCCGCGATTGACGTGAGCTTCACCACCCATACCGATCAACACACGGCTGGCGACGTACAGCTCAAGCGGTTCAGATAGGATGGGGGAAAGGTAGATTTTCTGAGCCAACACATCATTGCAATCAGTGACCAACTTCGGGTGATAGGCCTGATATTCGACTGAAAGGTTACGGCCTTGCTCCGGCTCTTTGACATAGAGCGTATTGTACTCCAGCGTCTTCACTGAAGCGCTGTCACCGTTGTCATTGATGGGAATTTCAACCTGGGTCTCATCATCGGTCATTGGTTCTTGGATCACACCAAGGATCTTGATCAGATCATCTTTGAAAGGATCATTGGCTGTGTCTGCCAGGTACCGCGGATTGGTGTTGGTGATGTCTGTGTTTGAGACTGCATAGTCTGTCGACAGATAATAGGTCTTGATGGCTTCATCGAGCACAAGAGTAACATAACTCTTTTTATGTGCGAATCTGCTGTACAGTTGGATAAGCCCACTGTTCGTGAATCCAAGTACCTTGTTCTGATGGTCTGGGTGGATCTCACCTGCCCCACTGGAACCAGCAGCAACACTGCTCAGATGTTCAAACGATAGCTTTGCATAAAATTCTTCAAGGGTCATGTGAAACTCCAAGCGTAGTTAGACGATGTACGAAGACATGGGAGAATGGCTGTCATCGAACTCATCCGCGATCTCCCACATTCCGTTTTCGGTCTGTGCAAGGGGTGAGGCTTCGCTTGGCTTCCAAGCGTTAAGATACGGCAACATGGACACTGTGTCGAGGCAGTCATCATTCTTTGATTTGATGCCGGTCAGTGTGGTCATGCTAATTTCGTTGACGAACTCTCCCACGATCAGAGATGTCTTCATCTCCATAGGAAAAAAGACCTTGCCTGCTTTGAACTGGGGAACCACGAGATTGAAGCGTGCCAGCTTGTCTCCTTCGGGTTGGATACCTGCTTTGCCATTTCTTCCTTGAGCCAGATTGAACCAGATATTCCTGGTGATCATCTGATCTTGGATCCAATCAATAAACGCACCTTGTTGGCCGGCAATCTCCACACCTACTGACTGAGGCTTGTAGGTCTGAGCCAATCGAAACAGGTCATTGATGTTCTTGTCCATGGTCTGCTTGACGCAGGTGCCATCTACCCAAAACCAATCCCCATTGGCACTGTAAGCCCAGACAGAGATGACAGAGAAGTCAGCAGATTGTTTGGCTTTGGTGGCAAAGTCTGTGGTGATGTAGAAGTTGAACTTGCCGCGGTTGCTGAGCACAGACGAACGTTTGTACCATTTGATCTCATCATCCTGAACCAGACGTTCTTCTGATGAGGTGATCCTGAGCATAAGCTCCTGCATGAAGGCAGCCATTTTACCGGTGGCGGCTGCCACCTCATACTGTTCGAGCACGAACTCATAGGTGAAACGGTCTTCCCAGGCTCCTGAGAAATCCTCCTCTGAACAAGGAAACCTCTCACAGATCGGATACACGTTGACGTGCCACCCACCAGATTCAACGGCTTCGTATAGGATGTCGTTTTTGTTGAAGGGGGTTCCGTTAAAGATGATCTTACGACGACCAGGATGCAGCGCATAATCCACACCTTTGTAGACCGTGTCCTTGATCGCTTCCATCGCCACTTTAGACTTGGCATCATCATCTGAGACCAGATCATCGAGCACAGCCAGCACAGGACGTTTACCAAAGATCTTCGTACCACGCAGACCGGTCTTGGCACCAAACATCTTGCAGCCCAGCTGGTGACCTTCTTTGTTTTTGAACTCGAGGTAGTTGTCTGTGAACTTGGCTTCAGGCAACCATTCCATCAGGAATTCTGAGTTGTAGTACCGGAACTCAATGTTCTTGCGTGCAGACTTCACACCGTTGTCCATGGAGTCGGACACGTAGATCATTCCATCGATCTCACCGAAACCTTCGATCTCACCAAAGACTGCCACATAGAGAACCAAGTATTCAAACATGAGCGTGGTCTTTGCCATGCCCCGTGCACAAAGGTTCGCAATCCGCTTCTTGGTTCCTGCAATCTCATCGAGCATCATCAGATGCACAACAGGTGTCAGGTTCTGCTCCCCTTCCCCACCATTCACCAGTTTGATGAAGTTCATGAAGTTCAAAGCAAAAGTAGATGGCACATAGTTGCCAGTGTTGATGTTCTTGTAATCGACCTGATTGAGCCAATCATCAACAGGCTGTTTGATCAGTCCCCGCTTTAGAAGCTTCGCGCTGATCGCTGCTGCTTCGTCAACTGGACTCCCTTCCAAATGAGCTGGATCAAGTGTCTGCATCTAGACCACCATCGTCTTGGTTGTTGGATAGGAATAGGTACTCTCGAGAGACATCCCACACCCCCTGCACCGGTACTCAAACTTGATTGGATCACTGCCCTCTACAACCCTTGCCCGATACATCTCAACATCACAGCAGACCACTTTGATCACGTAGGTCTTAACCTCTTGTTGGATAACCTTGGGCATGCTCAAGACTCCGGCCGAAACGATGTCAAAGGCTTGGCCTTACTCACCTTCTCAGGTTCATGTGAGCCAGTCGTGGCATCCGGCACGGATGCCGAAGACGGCTCTCTCTGAAAAATTGAACTCAGGTTATCTTCTTTAGGTGTTATGTCTTTTGCTGTTGTTTCAATCACATCAGCTTGGTGTGCTGTGGTGTGGTGTGTCAAAGCAGGCAAAGGAGAACCAAGCTTCTGATGAGCAATCTCCCGTGTCGTCACACCCTGTCCAATAAGCTCCTGCTGACGCGTAGCCATAGCACTCAACATGGTCTTCAGCTCGCTCATACCCTCTGACTCACGGATCCCAATATCGACCTTCATCTGCTTGGTCTCAGGTGGCTTCAGATGTGTCAGCAAAGAGTTAGCCGCGTCCGTTCTCACCTTCTCACTGTTGGCGTTGATCATAAGATCGGCCTGGGTATTAATCGCTCTCTGGAAGTGATCTTGGTTCAACACCCAAGAGGGAACCATGGATTGATGCAGGATCAGGTTCACCAGCTTATTCTTGTTATACGCCGACACGTAAGCCGAGATGTCCTTATCCGTGGCTCCCCTCGCTACCAGTGCCTTATACCGATCCGGAAACGCTGCCTTGTACGCATCCTGGTTGGTTCGACCCATCAGCTTATAACTGACATAGGACACCGCATTGAGGTAATCCTCGGTCTTGAACTTACCCTCTTCAAGCACCTTGATGTACGAGATGAAGTTATCCCTGATATACTCAGCTGTCTCTGGTTCAGAAGCGATCGTGTTGATCTTGTCCGCAAACTCTTGCGTAGCCGCTGTTCTAAGATGCTTAGGTAAACATTCTTTAAGCTCAGGTACAGTAAGCATATATCATCTAACCTTATGAAATATTAAGAGATTATACCCTTAGATATGTTTACAAGCTTTAGGTAGTCAATAGGTTTTCTTGTACTATCTAGTTTATCTTGTATAAGTAATATCCCTTCCTACGGAAGTACTACGTACTTCCTAGTCGGGATATTACATCAAATATATGTATAGGAGATGTAGGTATGAAAGGTAGTAATATACTAAGCTTTTCTAAAGGAAGAGTACTAAGAGATATTAAACAAAACAGACTGTTACCTCTATATGCCACACGCGCGAGCATAGACTCCGGTGACTGGATAGATGAGCCTTACTCCCTAGGAGAACTGGTCTGGAGCCAAGGATTCAAAGCCAGGGAAGACACTGCAGACACACAGCACATCATCACCCCTGTCACCACACAAGATGGCCGTAGGATCGATGTCTGTCTGATAGTCTCATGGATCAAAAATCCCTCATAATATTTTTAGAAATTTTTGCGTGGGGTTAGGGAAAATGTGCATAGAGGTGTCTGATGGCATTCTCTTACACTGTGGATACACACAGAAAGAATACCCCCCCCACCTTCATTTCTCACCCTAGATGTACCTACCCCCTTCACCTGTGCTCCGCACTCTTTGGATCAATCACGGTCCATCCCTAGCTAGGAGCTCACCATGTCTATCCTCGTCAATGTACGTACCACTGCAGCTGACTCACTGTCAGTCATCTCCACCACTGCCAACGTCATCTCACGCACCATCGGATCAGCATCCATTGCTGTCGATGTCATGGAGGACAACCTCAAGACTTGGGCTACCGAGTCCAAGATCACCAACAAGCTCGACGCTAAAGAGCGCATGTCCAGTAAGCTCTCAGAGCGTGTAGCAGAGCGTTCACGTTCCATGCTCAAGCTCGACGCAGAGCTCGACTCCAACCCTGCTCTCAAGGAGCGTTACGATGCCATCATGGCAGAGTATCAAGCCGCTCTTGCTGAAATCTAAATCAATGCTGCACTCCTTCGGGAGTGTGGCTCTTCTTTTTTACACAACGACACTATCTCCGATAGAGGTGCAGGAGGGGTATAAACAAAATCTATCACTCATGAGGGATGTTGATCAAATTACTGGATGTCACACTGTTATCTACCACTAAACACTGTTTTCACCCTCACTCCCCAAATCCTGTCACTTCACTCCCTCATCCCACAACACATCCTGAACCCTTTCAGCATCCTCACACACCCTCAAAACAGCTCCATACAGTCCCTACTCCACCATTTAGGTAGTGGGTGCTACAAATCCCTGTTCTCCAACGTGAGGGCTACTCCGTAGCCTTTGGATGAATGCGAATGTAGCCCTAGTGGCCTTTCATCCAGCTTCGAAGACTAGCCTGCTTCGTCGGAATAACAGAGATGGCATCTCCCGAAAGTGCTTCATCAGCATGGACGGCTATCCCACCTAGAGTGATGCTCTAGTTGCCTCAGTCAGCCTTGTGCTGGCTGGGGCGTAAAACTTTTGTTTCATTAAGTATGCGAAAGCATGCCTCACTTCACCCTCTCAAAGGAGAACCATCATGACTAACGCACAACTCATCGAGCGCATCGAACAGATCCAGTTCTGTATCGAAAGCGAAGTGTTTGAATCTCCTGACCAGGAGAGATTGGACACCCTAACGAAGCGTCAGGAGCGTGTAGATAACTACGCAGTCCGTCACTTCGGCCAAGTCATTATCAACGAATAAAGGAGACCTACTATGACTACTCAAGAAAATACCGAATGGATGATCTGGCCTGATGGAACCATGGCCGAGATCCAAGACATTCATAACGGATACTACGACTTCATGTCAGACGACTACTGTCTGGCTACAGATGAAGAAGTTGCCGAGTACTTTGGTGAAGAACCAGAAGGAGAAACATCATGACTCTCAAATTCACCGCACCACGTAATCCCAACATGGATCCTCAAACCAAAGAGGACCAGATGGATAACCTGTTCTTGTTTCAGGAGCAGATGATCCGTCAGGAGATCGAACGTGGCAATGACCTATGTGAGATCATCAGTTCATTGATGGACAACAACGGTCCTACAAAACTGACAACTGTTCAGCGTGAGACTGTTCAACGTATCAAAACCAACAAGGAGAACAAATCATGAACGGTATCGCAGTCATTATCTTCATGTTGGTAGCTCCTACAGCTTCTGACATTGATGTCGAAACACGTGCTTTCCCGTTGAGCCTCTACGGCTCGATGGGTGAGTGCACTCAAGCTCTTGAATGGATAGAGGAGCACCAAGCTGATCTCGATCGACATATCTGGTGCCAAGGAGAACCATCATGAATATCAACTTCATGCGTATCGACCCAAAGATCTGGACTAATTCAGATCTCATCAATGCTCAAATGCTCGCAAATGAGCTCAATGATGTTGGAGACGTGTTCTGGATATCGACCCCAGGCTACGTTTCAGAAACAAACGAAGCACTAGCAATGCAGTGCTGGGACTTCGTGGACCAGATCTACGATTGGATCGCTGAATACGAAGATCATCAACTGCTTGAATCACTACAGGGCTGGTAAACAAGGAGAACCATCATGAAAAAGAAAGAACTCAGGGCGCTCAAGAACCTCATCACAACCAAGTGGGTGCAGTCCGAGAACGCCAGGACTCATCTCCAGAAAGAGTTGGATCAAGTCACGGAAGAGTATGACAAACTCATAGAGGGACGACTCAGCTCAAAGCCTTTTATTTGTGATCAGGAGGGCAGACCTTCCTATCTGGCATTACGTACTGAAAAAGACGAACTGCGTCAGGAGATCAAAGATCTAAAGGATCGGACATTCCAACTAATGAAGAGACGTGACGATCTCCAACAGGAGCTGAAGGCCAGTGACCGGCAGAACTCTATACTCAGAGAGCAGCTGGATAATACTCCAAGTCAGAGCCAAAAAGAAGATCAGTTGAGTGCAGACGTCAAGCAGCTCATTGAGGAACTGAACCGCGCACGTGCGACGATCGAAAAGCAGAAAGCTGAACTCACAAAGCGTTATTTTACAGACTATCTGTCTTGAAACTACTGTTTCGATAATAACTAAGGGCTGCTCCGCAGCCTGTGGATTGTTGCCAAACAGTCCAGCTCTCCTTGTGAGCTAAACGCACAAGGCTTCAACCGGTGATGCTCGTTGTACCGGTCACAGCTCAGTTACAGAATCATCTGTAGCTGGGCTTCACACCCCTCACATCAGTCAGAAAGGAGGTCTCCATGGCCTTATTCATTGCATTTCTGTGCAAACATCTTGCCGCGGATAAAGAAGATCTCCTGATCTTTACTGTTGTGGCAACCATCTGCACCGCGTTCATCGCGGTGTCTTTCACCTGAAAGGTAAACCAATGAAAACTTACCCTTACATCTATCTGAAGCGTAAGCTCAGTGATCCTCAGATGGGTCTCAAACCTATCAAACCGGCAGATTACTCTGGCCTGTTGCTGACCCTCACTCAGCAAAAATAATACTACTGATGGTAGCATAACCAACAAAGTATGTTAGTGCATCAACAGTTGTTTCTTTGGGGTAGATTATCTGCCCTGATCGACAATCACTCTACAACTTACGGCCCGATCGGACTCGCTATGCATCCTGTGTAGCGAGCCAATAATCATTGTTATAGGAGCCCAAAACAATGGCAATCGAACGCAACATCATCACCGCACCAAAGTCACCTGTTGAAGAGACAGCAGCCAACAACACCAAGGCACAGCCTGTTGTATGGATGAACGTTGGTTTCACTTCCACTGATCCACAGACCGGCGAAGAGATGTTTGTCTCTCTGCCACTGGGTCTCGGCATTGATACGATGCTGGAAGCCAAAGTACGTGGCAGCAATGTCGAGTACAATCAGCTGGTGCAGGCCAAGAATGCACTGTTGAAGCAGCTGCAAGACGCAGCCGGTGAGATGGCTCCAGGTGAGGAGTTCATCATCAATGACCTGCAGATCCAGATGCGTCGCATCGCTGATCCTGTAGCAGCTGGTGCACCTGGGGATAATCCTCACATGCACACGCTGAACAGCCTCGGCTTCAAGAAGTCAGCATAAACCAAGAGCCTGCCCGGAGTAATCCGGGTGGGCTACTACATTTCTACTTAGATAGTATGAGTAACCTACTCAGTAGTTACTCTAGGTTATTAGGTGTCTTTAGGTATTCAGGGGCTTCCAGCCCCGTAGATTGGTCAAATTTGACCGAACTTTATTACCTATAACCTAACTCCCCAAAAAACCCCTGTTTTCACTGGACACACCCTAAAGCCATGGAGCTGCTATGTATGAATATCGTGCCTACACAGGTATTGGATCTCGAAAGACTCCACCCGTCATTTTAGACGCTATGGAAGCCCTTGCAGGCTTCATGGCTCAACAGGACTTCACCCTACGCTCAGGCGCTGCAGAGGGCGCTGACGCAGCCTTTGAGAGGGGAGCCACAGAGCACAATGGACGGCGTGAGATCTACCTTCCTTGGCCCTCTTTCAATGGTCACCACAGCAAGCTGGAACCAAAGCAAGAAGCCTATGCGATTGCTGAATCATTTCATGGTAACTGGCCCAAGCTCTATACGGCCGGCCGAAAGCTGATGGCACGCAATGTGCATCAGATCCTGGGAGTCTCACTCCAGTCACCCACCAACTTTGTCGTGTGCTGGACACCTGACGGAAAGCATGTGGGAGGCACAGCACTGGCAATCAACATTGCTCTCGCCAACAACATCCCCGTCATCAACCTTGGAGCACTCACGCTCGAGAATGCCCAAGCACAAATCATGGAGCTCGTATGACTGTTAGATTTGGGCACTTTGTTACCCTCAACATGCCACTAAAACCTATCAAGTTTTGGCATCGTGGAATCAAAGGTTGGCACACAATACCAGATGTTAACTGCTCCTACTCCACTCGTGTAGGTGCAGCAATTGCAGCAGGAAAGAAGAAATCTGATTACTCAGAAAGTGAGCTCAGAGACTTCATTGCTACAGACTATCTCATAATCAAATGAAGGAGATCCATTTCCATGGACACTCAAGATCTCGAATTCACTTCACAGATTGCAATGGAACAGCTGTTCTCAAAGCACCAAGCAATGTCCCTCATCAAATATGAGTTCATCCAGGCTAACTTCTCTGATGCTCTCATCGAAGCAGAGATCCCCATCTCCTTTGGATTGGATCTCCTTGTACAACTCGTGCTGCACAAACGTGCCGGCATCCCTGTCCTCGTAGCCATCTTGAAGAAACACTTCGAGTTGGAAGAGAACCCTGCACAGGCATGCGCAGACATGATCCTGATCGCCGCGGAGAAAGACTTCGCGGATTGGGATGAAATGACCCAAACCATTGTGATGACCTATGACATCACCCAAGATGTCAAAACACGTATGGCAATGCTTCAGTACCCACTGCCCATGATCGAAGAACCAGTACCGGTACGGAACAACCTGCAGACGGGATATCAAACCATCTCAGGTTCAATCATCCTCAAAGACAATCACCATGCTGACGATGTCTGTCTGGATCATATCAACCGGATGAATCGTATCCCTCTGAGCCTGAACACAGATGTGGTCTCGTTTGTACAACACCAATGGGATAACCTCGACAAACCCAAAGATGGTGAAAGCAAAGAGGACTTCCGCAAACGTGTGAAAGCATTCGAGAGGTACGACAAATCCTCTCGTGGTGTGATCAAAGCATTGCTGGCTCAAGGCGATCGCTTCTGGCTCACCCACAAATACGACAAACGTGGAAGA
>Ga0208643_1000755_pt1 | contig 20113 bp, 6 predicted proteins | sample VirMetDEL_Nov_12_FD_184516 | JGI IMG/M metagenome (GOLD analysis project Ga0208643, IMG submission 184516) | Aqueous microbial communities from the Delaware River and Bay under freshwater to marine salinity gradient to study organic matter... | ecosystem: Environmental > Aquatic > Marine >... | reverse complement strand
AGGTATATAAGACCGCATTACTGATTCTTAACAAGGAGCAGAGGGGTTATGTTACTCCTAATGAGTTTAATAAAATAGCCACACAGGTTCAGTTGCAGATGTTTGAGAACTATGCAGAGGAACTAAACCAACAGCTTCGTGTCCCACAGGCTGACTCAGATTATTCGGACAGGATAATGAACACCGATGAGAAGCTTTCTATATTCAAGTCTTTCGGTGACGCAACATACGACAATGTCGTAACTCCAACCACACCTTATTATACTCTACCATCTGACTTATATCGCTTAGGTACAGTGGTTTACACTGGTTTAAATAACAGTGAAGTAGAGCTTCAGAGGCTACAGAGACATGATTTTTACAACATACAGAAGTCATTACTGACAGCATCGACAAAATATTTCCCAACATACCTTTACGAAAATGAAAGGATTTATGTTAAGCCAGACAGTATAAACTCAGGGGTTTCTGTAAACTACCTAAGGAAACCTAAGGACCCAAGATGGGGTTACAGCGTGGGTACACTTGGTCAGTACATATACGACCCTACCGTTTACGGGGAGGCACTACTAAACACAGGCACAAACACCCTAACAAGTAGTATAACCACTGGTCTTACTGTAGGCACTATCGGAACATACACTCCATCATACACTGGCGGCTCTGGTACAGGGCTTGTAATATCTGCAAACGTAACCACACCCACAAACGTAACGCTGAGTGTCACCACAGCAGGTACAGGATATGTAGTCGGAGAAGTAATAGAGATTACCGCAGGGCAATTAGGAGGTGGAAGCACAGCTGTGCAAATAACACTCCAAGCGTCTGACTTTAATAACTCAAGTACATACGGGTCAACGGACATAGAACTACATGTGTCAGAGAGGGTTGACTTTATAATCAAGCTGTTGTTCTACTTCGGTGTAGTGATTAGAGACCCACAAATAATTCAGGTTGCCATGCAAGAAGCAAGGGCTGAGGAGATAAACGAAAAAAGCTAATAGAATATGTCAACACCAAACGGGGGTTTAATTACCGAAACAAATGAAGAATATTACGTTGGTCAAAAGGTTTACACACTTGGTGCTGCGTCAACTCAAAGTGAGTTTGTAACAACATTTGACACCGAGCTTACTGACGGTGTTGTGGGGGAGTATGACAGAAACTACTACCTACAGACAAGTAACGATAACGGGGTAACCTGGGTTACCGTTGCATCGGAGGTTAAAACAAACACAAGCACGACTATAGTAAGTGGTACAAACGCTGTACCAGTAGTTTTAGGTCCAAGCATACTTGTAAGGGTAGCCTTATTCGTGACCGCATTAGAGTCGAATTACGGGGGTTACTCGTACATCAAGCTTGGCGATATCATAAACAACTTCTTAATCGCTTACGTTGGGGCTGGTAAGCTTATACCAAGCGTCAAGAGGACCGATGTTATCTTTCACGCAAAGAGAGGTTTACAGGAGTTTAGCTACGACACACTAAAGAGTGTAAGTTCAATAGAACTAACTGTGCCAGCAAGCCTTAGTATACCACTACCACAGGACTACGTCAACTACGTCAGACTCTCTTGGATAGACTCTATAGGTGTAAAGCACATTATATATCCAGCTAACAATCTAACAATCAACCCAGTACAAAGCCCAGAGCAGGACTCTACGGGTGGGATTGTGCAGGATGGTTTTGGTACCAATATACAGCTTGAGGCTCAGACGGATGAAAGGTGGAATACAAACAACCCAAACCAAATAACAGGTATATTTAACCAAGACCAAGTGAACCAAGGATACGATTGGTGGGGATACGGTCAGGGTTACGCTTGGGGATACGGTGGCTACTTTGGGCAGAGATACGGATTAGACCCAGCATTGACACAGAACAACGGGTGGTTTACTGTAAACGAAAGAACTGGCTCGTTTAGCTTTTCAAGTGACCTAGCTAATAAATTGGTTGTTGTGGAGTATGTGTCTGACGGATTGGCTTACCATGAAGACTCTAGGGTTCCTAAGATGGCAGAGGACGCAATGTACTCACACCTTGTTTATAGTATACTATCGACACGGATAAACCAGCCAGAATACGTTGTAAGACGCTGGAAACAAGATAGATACGCCAAATTAAGAAATGCTAAGATTAGACTTTCTAACCTCAAGATAGAGGAACTTACCCAAGTAATGAGGGGTAAATCCAAGATGATTAAAAACTAGAATTAAATGGCAGAAACTAAAAATGTTTTTCTTGGGGCTAAGATGAACAAAGACCTTGACCCAAGGCTTGTCTCAAATAGAGAATACATAGAGGCTAGAAACGCTTCGGTTACAGACTCTGCTGGTGGTGACTCAGGGGTGTTGGAGAATGTTCTTGGTAACATAGAGCTGACAAATTTTGGTTTATCAGACACCAATCTAAAGATTATAGGTTTCTATGTGGACACTACTAACGACAGGTTGTTTGCGTTTCTAACTAACTACACGGACTCATCTGCCACGAGTCTAACAAACCCTGCACCAGCTGCATCGGGTCACTACATAGCTGTATATAACACAATATCAAACGATTACACAGTCTTGGTGGGTGGCAGCTTCCTAAACTTTTCAGACACGCACGAAGTTCTAGGTATCGACCTTATAGAGAACCTGCTGTTCTTTACTGACAACAGAAACCAGCCAAGAAAGATTAACGTAAACCTAGCGTTAGCAAACCCATACGGCTCCGCAAACCCATACTACACATCTGAGGACCATATATCTGTGGCTAAGTACTACCCTTGTTTGTCCCCAGACATAACCACACTAAATGGTGACGGTACTTTGTTTGATGGTTCTGTATTACAGATTCAAACAAATGTAACAATTTCAACAGCAACTCCCACCTCACCATTTTTTACAGTTGGAACTGCTGGTGTAACTACAAGTGGAAGCGGATTAAATGGGCTTGAATTTAATTTATCAATGCTTTCTACTGGAGCAGTTAATCGATATACGTTGTCATCTGCAACAATATCTTCTGCCTCAACTTTTACTGGATACTCACCAGGCGATACAATAACAGTACCCGAAGCCTCACTACCAGCAACTGCCTCTGGAGACCTTGTACTTTTAGTAAGCAGGGCAAACATGGCTAGGACACCCTCTATGTGGGATGTTACAAGCCCATTACTACCCGATGGGACTACATCAAACCCATACTACGATGCTACGTTTACTGGTGACAAGCAGTTCCTGTCAGACAAGTTTGTAAGGTTTAGCTACAGGTTTAAGTTTGAGGACAACGAATACTCCTTAATAGCACCATTCTCTCAGGCTGCATTTATACCAAAGCAGGACGGATATTTTTTAGAGGACTCAATACCTACAAGTGTGTTGGACAATGACGCTAACAGCGATGAGTTAAATACCCTCAAAAGCACTGTGGTTGATTTCTTTGAGAACAAGGTAAACAAGGTTGATATAAGCATACCAATGCCTGATGGTGTGACTCTGGGTAACGCCACAACCAACCTTTATGACAAGTACAAGGTGACAGAGATTGATGTATTGTTTAAGGAGTCTGACGGAACAACTATAAGGGTAATAGACACAATAACATTTGATGAGTTAGAGACAGCCACTGGCATCGACTATGTATACTCATACGACTCTTCAAAACCAATAAAGGCTTTACCATCAAAGGAGACAATAAGGGTCAGTGACAGGGTACCATTAAGGGCTAAGGCTCAGGCAGTTGCAGGAAACAGGGTTATGTATGGTAACCTAACACTAAGGAGCGCATCACTAGATTCCTTAAACTACACTGTGACAGCAGCTGGTAAGGTTTCATACGGAACAGACAGCTCTACATCACAAAGGGAGTACCCAAACCATACACTAAAGCAGAACAGAACATACCAGGTGGGGGTTGTTTTATCTGACAAGTATGGAAGACAATCAGATGTTATACTATCCCCTAACTCAACAGTGTTTCACCCCTACAAGAGTTCGGTAATGGACTTAGACTACCTTGGTGACTCACTACAGGTTCAGTTCAACGCACCAATACCAAATAACTCTTCAAACTTAGGGTATGTGGGGTTGTATGACGAAACAACAAATCCCTTGGGTTGGTATAGCTACAAGTTTGTGGTTAAGCAGCAGGAGCAGAGTTATTATAACGTATACCTACCAACCATACTAAATGGATATCCACAAGATGTTGATACTGGAACAGAACTTTCCGAAGGACCAGGCGCACTAACCGACAGTATAACCACTAATCAAACAGATTTTAATGCAGGAACCTATACAGGAACAGTCGGGGTAACGTCTGGTTATTCTACTAGCGGCAGTGGCACAGGGCTTATAATAAAGGTAATAGTTTCTGCTACCTCTGGTTCTGCACAAACCGTAACGGTGGTAAATGGTGGTACTGGGTTTGCTGATGGTGATACAATAACGGTTACTGGGGCTGGTGGTGTTTTGGGTGGTACTACGGGTAATTTAATTATAACCCTTCAGGCATCTGATTTAAACACATACAAAACATCCACAGACCAGGCACATATAACTCTCTTCTCTGACAACATAAATAAGGTTCCTAGAGACCTGCAAGAGGTAGGTCCTCAAGACGTTCAGTTTTCCAGCTCTGTTAGATTATTCGGAAGGGTTTGGAATCAAAGTTTTTTAACCCCCTCAGGAAGAACTAACCTTCAATACTTTCCTAGTAATATCGGTGACGAGGTGATACTTATAGGTGACAGGGATGAGATAGGTTTAAATAAAACCGAAAGAGGTGACGAGTACTATAGCTCACCGTTCTATAGTATACCAACCGAAGGAATTGGGGATATTGCGGGTGATGGTGCAGACCTAAAGGGAGCAAACCCATATATAGGAAGGGTTTCAACGATGTCTACGATAGGTACTTTTGGTGGTGGTGATTTAACTACAGACCCACCATACGAAAGAGTTACAAACTTAATGGTAAGGCTTAATGTATACGAAACAGCCCCAACCGTGTCTAACCTAGATATATTTTGGGAGTCTAGCACATCAGGTCTTATATCTGACCTAAACACAAGCGTGGAACAAAACTTCTCTGTATTACCAGTTAAGCTAACTAACTTTGTATGGAGTTTATCAGAGGATGATGCGCCATTAACGGAAATTGCTAGGTTTGACTTAGCATCGGCTGGTGGTTCTTTAATAAATAACTCAAGCACTACAGCTGAACTTATAGAGGTCAGGGACGGAAACGGTGGCATAGTCACAAACAAGTTTACACTAAACAAGGATGGTGGAACTGACGAGTTTTATATCACCACATCTACTGGAACGTACTTTACATACACACAGTTTAGCCCAATAAAGGACAACTACACCTTTACTATTAAGGCTGATAATCCATTTTCTGGGGGAGGAGCTTCTTTAATATCAACGGGGTACGGAAACTATCTTGCAAACGTAGTGCCTGGCACAGGAACTGTAACTGGCTCTAACCCACTACCAGAGATAAGACCCCCATCAACGTGGTCTACCTTTGCAGTATTAGATGGTGATAATGGTTCGGCAGACACATCTAATGAAAAAACTGGACTGGTATGGGAGGTAACAAAGGTTGAGTTTCAGTGGACTGGTAATGGTGGTACTTGGACACAATACAATACACCAGTATCAGACATGTTCAGAGTAGTTAAGGGTAGTGGTTCGACTCAGTCCATTCCAGAAACACTACAGTACAACAACCAGCTTATATGTCTGGATGTGAACGCTACAAACACTACAGCTCTTTACACATACCAAAACAGGACATCGACATCTGTGAGGGTTACACTAAAATTAACGGATGCAAGCGGAACAGGATTAAGTGACACAATAACTTACGATATGCCACCTATCGTGATAAATAGAACAGACTAATATGAGTGCATTAATAGAGGTAAAGTATTTTAATTCGTTTATTCTAAAGAAGGTTCTTGATGACGTAGACTTTATTGCTATGTGGCCTGGACTTCCTTGGAGTCCTTATAGTGCGGTTTTTGCTCCACCTATTACACCAGCCACAATAACATGGCCTTCAAATAATAAACCAACAACAACTGGCTCTCTTCAAACAGCATCAACAAGTACAGGTTACATGTGGTATTTAGAGGAGTCTAGAATAAGGGGTGGGTACAACAATACAGAGGCTGGGTACGGTGTAAGGGCTTACATAACAGAAGAGAATGACGATGAGATAGTGTCATCAAACTCTCTGACATACTCTGGTATATACAATGCTCTTACAGACTTTAACGAGACAAACGTATTCTCAATTGGTGAGAACATTACAAAGAGTGTGGACCCAACATACGGAAGCATACAGAGAATATATACCAACGATGGTAACCTGATGGTGTTCCAAGAGGACAAAGTAAGTAGGGCATTGATAAACAAGTCCGCAATATACTCAGCACAGGGTGACGCAACTGTAACCTCTAGCGACCTTGTAATAGGTCAGGTGACACCGTATGCTGGTGAGTACGGAATAAGTAAGAACCCAGAGTCATTCGCAAAGAAGGGATATAGGATATACTGGGCAGACCAGTCAAGGGGTGCTGTACTTAGGTTATCTAGGGATGGTATTACAGAGATTAGTGAGTATGGTATGAGGGACCACTTTAGGGACACATTTTCACCAATAACAAGTAATTATAAGTTAAGTGACCTACTTAGTTTTACAGTATCTGGTACTGGAGTAACAATAGGGTTAACTGGTGATGTAAGCCTTATAGAGCTTGGCATGAGTATATACGGAAACTATGGTGGTGCAACTGGTGCTTATGTTACAGATATATCCGTAACTGGAGCGACTACAGCAGACATAACCTTCAGCCAGTCTATAGCTGCTGGAACTGGTACACTAAACCTGTATAAGCTAGTTAAGGATAAGGTTGTGGGTGGGTTTGATAACTACGCAGATGCGTATGTTGTATCCATACAGCCTTCTGTAAACGACTTATCCGCTGGTGATGGCACATACGACACGGTATCTTTTAACGATTCTAACAACGGATGGAATAGCTTCTGGGACTACAAACCCAACCTAGCTGACACGCTAAACGCAAACTACTACACATGCAAGGGTGGTAGTATATGGAGGCACTACGATGCTAGTATGGCTAAGAACAGGGGCCAGTTCTACGGGGTACAGACAGACACCAGTGTAACCTTTGTGTTTAACCCACAGGTGAGTGTATCTAAAAACTTTAACACCGTATCATACGAGGGTATGAATGGGTGGGAGGTTGAAAGCTTTAAGTCAGATACTCAAGGCATTGACCTTAATAATTATTCTGGTCCACCTAGTTTAAATGACTACCAAGACGTAACTTCAAACGTCTATAGCTACGATGAAGGTTCGTACACAGAAGGTGGGGTTACATACCGAGCAGGGTTTGACAGGAAGGAAGGTAAGTATGTGTCTAATCTTATTAATAATAGTACCGCAAGAATTGATGAAGTTATATACGGGGTAGACATGTCAGGAATAAAGGGGTACTACGCAACAGTAAAAGTAAAGACAGACGCAACAACAGACGTTGGAGGTTTAAAACAAATATTTGCGGTGTCCACTAACAATGTTTTTTCATCATAATAAAATAAGAGGATATGTGGGGTAGAAGAAAAAAATATCAACAACTATATGCAGCTACTGAAAGACAGAATGAGTATGCTACTCAAGCAGCTATAGCTCAATCAGAGTTAAACAACATCAGAAATCAAAGAGCGGCTATTGTAGACCCATCATCTGCTGTAAAGGACCTAAGCGGTACTTTTTCAAATCCATATGCAAACTTAGGAGTTGCAACAAAGGCGGCTGAGATGCAGGTAGAGCAGACGGACGCTGCATTGGCAAATACATTGGATACATTAAGGGCTACAGGCTCTGGTGCTGGAGGTGCTACAGCCTTAGCTCAAGCTGCGCTACAAAGCAAGAACTCTGTCTCTGCTAGTATACAACAACAAGAGGCACAAAATCAAAAACTTAAAGCTCAAGGTGAAGACCAATTACAAAAAATGGTTGCAAGCGAACAACAAAGAGTCCAGGCAGCTAAAGCAGCTGGTATAGAGTTCATGTTCTCGGCTGAGGAGGCTAGAACAAATGCGGACCTAGACTATTACGCAAACAAAGAACAGTTAGCGGATGATAGAAGGTATCAAGCGGAGGGTGATATAGAGGCCGCTGCAAATAGGTTTAGAAACCCTTTCAAACAATTTCAGGCTATTTTTGGAGGGGGAGAAACAAAAAATTATCAAGAGGATTCTGCCTCAATATACGATTACGAATAAAGGAATAAAATGGGATACAGAAATCAATCAGGAGATAGCCAATTTAAAGGTTCAACACAGCCGCAAGAAGAAAATATAGGGCAGCAAATTCTTGGCTCTGTAGTGGATGTTTTTGGAACAGAACTTATTAATATTGGTAGAGCAAACAGGCTAAGAAAAGAAGTTAACAACCAGCTTGCACAGGAGTCGATGAAAAACCAACAGATACTGATGGGTGAAATTGGTGGGTTTGGAAAGGTTGAGGGGGATAGTCTATCGGATGGCCCTGACTCTAAAAATCTTCAAGACGTGTTTACACCTATTGTTAGTGAGTTATCAAAGTCCCAGTTAAATTTATCCCAACATGGTAGCGCAACGTATACTTACAAATACACCGACCCAGTGACTGGGGAAGAGTCTATGAGAAATAGGGAAGACGATGAGGCTATTGTTAATTCTAATAAAAATCTAATAAGAAGTGCGCAAGACCTTGTTGGTGCGAACGAATACAATATAGGTGTTATAGAGACAGCTATACAAGAGGGTAAAATTGGTAATGGAAGAGGAGAAATTCCTCTAGATTCAATTGACCCCTACGTTTACGCTGCGGCACTATCAGGAAGCGCATTAAATGGACAGAATGTAAAAGAAAGGTATTTCTTTGAAAAAGACGAGAACGGTAACAGGGTTATGATGATTGAATTTAAAGGCCAATCAATAGCACAAGTAAATAAAGCACAGGGTAAAGAAGGGGATACACATGTTATGAATCTCAATAGGCTTTCTAAAATACAGTCATCTGGGTCTGCTTTGGCTAATAACGCTGGAGGGTCTAATAAATCAAACGACTACACACAACAAAGAAATGAAAGTTTACAAAAATCTGGGGTTTTTGGTAAAGAATCTCAATTTAACAAAGAGTTTTACATAGCTGGAAAGAACTTCGATGAAGTTGATGGTAGAACTAAAACTACATATAATACCAAGTCTTTTGATTATAATGCAGCCAAACAGTCAACTGATGCTATATCCAAATCCACGGCAGACCATTCTGTAAGGGGTGGTGTAACCCAAACACTTATTGATATGCGTGCATACAGTGTTCAAGAAACTGACTCTAAAACTGGTGAGGTAGTGTTTGCTTATGTGCCAGGGCCAGAGATTGATGAAAAAGGATTGATTATGTATGACGAAAAGAAAAGACCAAAAATGAAAGACCCAATAAGGCTTCTTGATGAAGATGGTGTGTTTATTCAAGAAAACTTTCCTGACCAAAAAATTGAAGAGGTACTTAAGGATGTTATGCAGCAATCTATACTGTTGGACGGTGGAGCTTATAACCAACAAGAAAAAACAAAAGTTACTAGTTCGGTCATACCTGTTGATGATGATAGTGATGGTGGTGATAAACTAGCTAAGTGGGAAGTGGTGTCTAAACAAAATTCATCTTTGATTGAAAATGCTGCTGGAGAGCTGTCTGGCTTAACTGTCGAAAAAATGATACAGGACCCTACAATGGTTGAGGGTGTGTTAGAAAGTTTATTGGGCGTATCAAGAAATAACGCAAATGCTGTAAGGGTTTCAAACATAAAAGGAGTACCTACAGCTGTGTTTGTGCATCAAGATTCTGATGGGGCAGATATAGAAGAGTTCATACCTTTGGATGACATGAAAAAGTTTCAGCAAAGAATGCAAAACATATCAAACGTGTATGAGTTGGATGATGAAGGGCTACCTAAATTAGTACAGGGCGTTTCTACTGCTAAACCTACTGACCCTATTAAGTTAAAAGAAACTAAGGTTTCTAGAGCTTTAAAAAGTAAAAATATTATCAAGCAGGGAAGTAAAGAAACCGTTAGTGAGTCATTTGTTGACAACATTTTAAATATTGACGTAGGTGACGAAGAGACTGTAGGAACTTTAGCGACAAACAAGGGGGTTAAAATAGAATTTAGCGATAGATGGTATCCTGGGGGTACTAGAGAGCTATTAATAGGTGATGCGAAACTTGATTTAACACCTCTTGATACAGAACCAACAACAGCTGCGGATATAAAGAAACAACAAGATGAAATAAAGATAATCCAAAATAGAATTTTAGAGATATTAAAAGAACAAGGTTTATACAAAAATTAATGGCTGAAAAAAAATATAAAACACCTGCTGGTAATATATACACAGAGTCTGAGTTAAGAAAAAAATATCCAGACCAGTTTGATTCTTTGGTTTCTAATAATAAACTCACATTAGTTAGTGATGGGGGTGATGTAGAAGAGGTTGTAGAAACTCCTGTTGCCGAAACTCCTGTTGTAGAAGAGGCTGTCGAAGAACCTGTTGTAGAAACTACTGCTGTCGAAGAACCTGTTGTGGAGGAGGTAGAAACCCCTGCTCCAGACTTTGGTTCGTATCTTGAGTTTACACCACCTACCGTTGTTTCAGACCAAACAGGTGATGCTATGAAAGTCTCTAACGATGTATTTTTACAGGAGCTGAAAAAGCGTCAAGAAGAGATGCTTAAAGAAGATACTGATTTATCTGAAAGGTTAGTTGAGATTGAAAAACAAAATAGAGCTGAGTTGTTGGAAGAAGAAGGGGTCCAGCAAGAAAAATCAACAGAAATAAGAGAGTCAGAGAAGTTTAAATCTGTAGTAAACGGCATAGATAAAAACTTAATAAAGCAAGACGAAGAGATAGTTATCCCTCAACTTAAAAAAGATTTTATTGACTACGGTTTTGTTTTTGAAAAGTCGGGTATTGGTGATGCACTAACAGTTACAACTAAAGACGGTAAAAACAACATCGTCATAGACCTTGACCCATTCACAGAAAGTGGTGCAGAGGAAGAGTCAAAAAGGTTAAAAGATTTTTTATCAACAAATGTTTCTTTTGAAAGAAAAGAAGAAGAAGTTACAAAGGGAACCAGTAAAGCAGAATCTTTTTACAAAAACCGAAACTTAAACTATCAGTCAGAAAAAAACACCTACGATGAATACCTGAAAGCAAGGGATGAAATAGATAGAATAGAAGAAGTTAAGAGTTTAGGTTATGAGTTAGGTACCCAGACTGATGAAGAGGCTTACTATACGGACCTATCTGGCTTAAAAGAAAAGGAAGATGCCTTGTTTGATTTAGTAATGAGGGATGAAGCGAAAGAAGCTAGGGAGGGTTATGACAAATATATTAGTGGGTTAATAGACGTTAGTATGAAAAAAGCTAACGAGGTATATACAGATGCAGATAACAGACAAGCTGAGTTAGATGTATATTCTCAAGAAACATTTGGAGTTGGTTTAGATGGGTTACAAAAATACAAAGCTAAAAGTCAAGAAGAAGTAGATATTATTAACGATATATTTAACGACTACAATAAGTCAAACGCTGAACAAAGACTCGCACAAGACAAGTACAATTTAGCTATATCATACTTTGACACACAGGTGGACAAAGAAATTGAACAAGAGTATTCGGAAAACTTATCAGGGTTTTTAAATGAATGGAGTAAAGGTTTAGAGACTGGCTATGCTGGAGATGTTATTCTTATGTCTGCGCTGGGTATTGGCTATGATATGGATGACCCAGAGTCAAGGCTTGAGGCTGCTAAAAAAATATATTTACATCTAACTAAAAACCCTGGTGCATCATCTAAGGTGTTGTCTCAATACAATAAAGCGATAGGAGCTAAGGAAATAACCGAAATACTTTTAAACGACCCTCTTGAGCTAGCGACTACCTTGGCAGCAAGTTCATTATCAATGATGTTGCCATACGGTTATAAGATAGTTGGTTCGTCAACATTGTTAGGTGCTGGCATTGGCACTGGTACAGGTGCTGCTTTTGCTGGAGTTGGTGCCTTACCTGGGTTTATTACGGGTGCCGCTAAAGGTTTTCAGACAGGTATGTCTGCTACTAGTTTAGCAATGGAATACACTAATGAGGTGTTAGACGCAGCTAGAGAAAATTACGATATAATGAACGACCCAACTGGTGAGGAAATGGCTAAAGCATTAGCTGACCCAGAAGTTTGGGAAACGGGTAAAGAAAGGGGTTTAAAAAGAGGTATACCTATTATGGTTATGGACCTTATATCAGGTCAGCTTGCAGGTAAGATATTTACAGCTGGAAAATTTTCAGGCGTTGGTGCTAGGATAGGGGCGCAGGTAGTAGAAAGAGCTGTATTTGACCCTATAGCCGAGGCTGCTGGTGAAACTTTAGCACAGATAGTGGTTGGTGATGATTTGGAGTATAAAGAAATACTTTCTGAATCTCTTGGAAGCATAGGTAGTAACACCACGAACATGGCGGTTAATTTAGGGCTTGAGGCTGCGTTTAAGAAGAATAAGATTCTTGGAAAAAATCTAATGAAGGCGGACTTTATGGCAAAAGAATCTGCCTCTGACGAGACTATTGCAAACTGGGCAAACAGGAGAGAGAAATCTGGCAAGATATCTAAGGAGGACAATCAGAAAATACAAAAAAATGTATCTACAAGAAGAGAGGCTAGACAGCTTTTAGACGTTGGGGAAAAGAAGTCAAGAAAAAATTCTAAGGTGTTGTCTAGGACAATGATACTACTAAACACAAAAGAAACACTTTCTTCTGACCCACTCAGGAAGTCAACTTTCTCTAAGCTAATAAAAGAAATAAGTAACGAACTTGAGGTTATTGCTACCACTAAAGAACTATCTGACAAGCCAGTTGATGTATCTGCGTTTGTAAAGGAAGCTGTGATAGAACAAGTTACCGCTAAGAGCAAGCCTAAGTACGATAAACCAACAATGTTTACAACCACTACACCTGAAAGGTTTGGGACTGTAAACAGACAAGACGGTAAAGGTGAGGTAACTCTTACAGAAGAGGAGTACAACACTGAGATGGAGAAGTTCGCTCCTGCTGAGGAGGTTGTGGTTGAAGAGGCTGCGCCTGTTGAGGGCAGAACACTCGCTGAACAAGAAGAAGTACAAACCCTTATAGATATTATTGACTTAGACCCTAAAAATCCCAAAAACGATAAGTATAAAGCGGTTTTAAAAGACAAGTATAATTATGATTATAACGACCCAAATGTTAGATATAAAGAAGAGATATCTGTAATTAACGAAGGTGTTGAGTCGAAAACTGTAAAAACTAACAAGGGAGTAGAACTAACTATAGACAAAAGTAAGACTGGTGGGCTAAACAATTCTATGACCATATCTGCCTATGACGCTAATGGAGATTTGGTTGGGTCAGCAGGTTTCAATATTGATATGTCAAACAATACATTGAGGGTAGGTGGTGCTGCTGTTAATGAAAACAAAAGAAGACAAGGTATATACTCTTCAATATACAATGAAATAGAATCGTTTGCGGATAAAAATAATTTAAAAATATTAGAAGTAGGCAGGTCTGAATCAGCTAAAGACTTTCACGAATCACGTATAAAAGAAAAACAAGATGCCATTCAAGAGCCAAGCACAAAGACGACAGAAAAAACTACAGAAGAATCTATACCTGAACCAGTTAAAAAAGTTACTAAAAAAGATAGAGAAGCTTTTGACGCAGGTACAATGGACGAAGAAAGAACTGGTGGTATTATATCTGACATAGCTGATAGAATTATCTCTGGTAAAAAACTAACACCATTTCTAACAAGGTTTCAAGAGAAAAACAAAGAAAGGGTGGAGAAGATGATTTCTTTTAAGTCAGAAGTGTCTGATTTAGAGTCATCTATAAACGAAACATTTGAGCAGGTTAACAATGCTGTTGACGGCAAACCCCGTATGCGAAAGGGTGAAGATGAAGTAGCTGCTGAAGACTATGTAGATTTAGTGTCGGTAATTAAGGAGATGAACGAACTTGACCCTAGACTTGTCAACTACACAACACCAAAACTTTCTGAAGACATTGAAGTAAGTCCTATATCTGAAGCCTCAGACACAAGCCCTATACCACAAGAAATTCTTGATTACTACGGAATAAAGGATGCCACAGAGTTTGAAAAGTCTATTGAAGAGTTTGAAGGTATACCTATGGTAAGAGGTGGTATGACTGACATGCTAGGTGGTGGGAAGGTAAAAGACTCTATGGGTAATGACATGGAGATAGGTGGAGGCATTATGTTCAGTATAAGGAACGTGCTTAATAAAGGTATAGCTTGGGCTGGCATTGATAAAACAGGGGCAAACACACAATACAATGACGCTGTAAACCTATACAACGACAACAAGGCTCTTTTTGAAAGGCTTTGGAGGGAAGGAAAGCTACCAAACGGTCATATCCCAATGACCATTACAAAGATGGCAGACTCTGGAGTTAATTCCAACGAGGCTGTGTTCAGGTATGTTCTTCCAAAGTTAAAGTCTGTTCCATTAGAAAACAGAAAGAAGTCCTTTGATGCCTTGATGGATAGAATGTTTAGTGAAAGACCAAAAAAAGACGGTACAATACTTCCCCCTCTAATTTCAGAAAAAGAGGTTAAAGAAGGAGAAGAGAAAAAGATTCCGAGGGCTAAAAAAGTACGGTCACTTATTGAAACTTACAAGGTAACTACTATAGATGGTTTTTTTGAGGCTATAGTTAAGGATGCTAACCTACGAGCTAAAGACGAGACAAAAGCAATCCTAACCCTTGACGATAGGTCAGCACTATTTAATATTGTTTTTTCTAAAGGAGCTAAAACTACAAAAACTGGTAAGCCAGCGTTAGGCAATAATTTACCACACTCAAAGGCTTTGTTTGAGGGTATAGAAAAAGACCCTTATTTACTCAATGCTGAAAACGTGTATGATGCTGTAGCTGAAAAAAGTTTAAGGGACACACCTAAAGGATATGTAGTTGCGGTTGTAGGTATAGATGTGTTAAACGGTGGGGTTACTAAAGCGTCTCACACAAACTACGGGTTTGGTCCTAAAGGGCGTTTAATAGGTTTAATAACAAACCCAAGACACCAAGCAGATATATTTCCTGAGCAGACAGCAAGAGCTGCTGGTCAAGCTAAGTTAAATAAAAATAAAAAGACAGGTGAGACAACCATGACATCTGACAAAGTAATTCTTGGTCAAGCCCTTGGTAATTTCTTTAATATGAATATAGCTCAAGGCCAAAAGGCTAGAGTAAAACCTGACACCACCCAGCAACTTATTGGGTTAATGCGATTAACATTCCCGTCAGTGCAAGCATATACAAGTCAAGCTGAGTTTGACAACGTACTACAGGAAGAAGGTGTAAGAGAACACCTTGTAGATGGCGTACCTGTACTTGGTTTAACTAAAGACGGTAAGATATACATAAACCCATCTCAGCCCTCCATTAACACACCTATTCACGAGTTTGGACATATTTGGACTGACATGCTTAGGTCTAGCGCAGAAGGCAGTAAGCTTTTAGCAAAAGGGTTGTCGATGGTAGACTCTGACCCTAAAGCATACGAAGCAGCTAAGAGAAAGTACGCTGAGTACGATGCAGACGGCAACATTACTAATGAAGAGTTAGTGAGGGAAGAGGCGTTGGTTTCTATGATTGCCGCTAAAGGAGAGGGTATTGTAGACGCAGCTCAAAAATCAGACTTTAAGAATTGGCTTAAAGGTGTGATGGAGTACGTTAAGAAAAACTTTAAGGGAACTTTTGAGGCTATTGGTACAGGAAAAGATAAAAAAATAAAGTCCCTTATTGATGAGAAGATGATTGATGAATTATCTCTCGATGGCTTTCTAAATATGGCTATAGCCGACCTTCTTTCGGGAGAAGTATCCGCTGTTAAACCAAAGGAGTCTTCCACCGCACAAGAGTCAAGGGCTAAGATGTCTAAAACACAAACTGAATCTTTAGAGTCCTCTAGTGTAAGGTTTTCCAAAGGCTCAAATGTGTCTATGCCTTCTATCATAAATGAGGGACGCAGACTAGGGTTCAGTGAAAAAGCAATTAAAGAAATCTTAAGAAGAAGAAATTTTAAAGTAGGTGACATCAATAAAGCTTTAGAGGTATCTATTGACTTGTTGACTCCACTGCCACCTGAGTTTGGAGACATAGAGGGTGGTGTTGAGGCTGGAGAAAAGCTTTATAGGGGTGTTCGTAAAAAGCTAGAAAGCTTCGTAAAAATAGGTACTAAAAACTCTGATGGTGAAAAGATAGCTGTTTCATTTAGAAACACACAAAAGAAGGCTCTGGAGTTATTAAAAAATGACCCTGTATTTAAAAAACAACCAGGGGTTACCCAAAAAGCCTTAATAGTGGCTATGGATGCATCTTTAAACATCAACGCTAGTAAGGCTGTAGCAACAGAGGTTGGGGCAATAAAGTCATCGTTATCTAAACTAGACACTAGGAAGCAGGGTAAAAGAGAGGTTAAGGAACTACAAACTAGGTTAAAAAACTTTATAAGAAAAAACCTAATAGAATTTGATGCATATAGCCAAGCCGATATTAATAAACTGATACTGACGATGGTTGACATCGACTCATTAACTTTTAATGAAAAAGCCATAGCAGACTTTCAAATTTCAGCTCAAAAGGTATTAGAGGTTGTAGAAAAGCAGAGAGAGATAAAGAAGCGTAGAACAATATCTAAAATAACATCTAAAGTAAAGAAGGGCGCACAAAAGAAAAGGGGTTCTGGTAGTGCTGCTGGTAAGGTAAAGGCAGGTGTAACTGAACAAGAAGGACAAGTGTTTTTTGCTCAGGCACAAAAGATATTAGAGGCGGTTAAAAACGGTACTGTGGATAACATTAGACAGAAACTTAACGAGCCAGAGGTATTAGAAATAATAGAAGGGGCTATAGTAAAAGAAAACAACAAAGAAAGTCTAACTCAGAAAGAAAAAACACTATTAAACCAAGCGTATGCTTTGGATGCCTTTGGAAACATAATGAACATGGAGGTTGAGGCTCTTGAGGTAATGCTTAAAAGCGTAGGTGATGTTAGAAAATTTAGTGCATTACAATTAAAGTCAAGAAGACAGGCACGAACATTAGCAAACGCAGAACTAAACGCTGAGGGTACTAGTCAAATTGAAAAAGGGTTTCCATCGTTATTTAAAACCATAAAAAATAAAGACGGTACAACTAAGAAAGTGTTAAAGGACGATAACGAGCGTAAATCAGACCGAAAAGCTATTACTAATGAATTTAAGAAAGGTAAGGTTTTTAGTTCGATAGTTAAACTCACAAAAAGACTTATGGAGTTTAGAAAAAACCCCATGGATTGGGGATTAAGAAATTATATCTATCACCTAGGTACAATAACAAATATACTTGATAGGGGTGGTGATTTTCTTACTAAAAATATTTACAATGCTCTTAATAACGCTAACGAGGTAAAGCTACAGGGCTTTGAAAACCAAATGTCTGTGCTAAACTCTATAGCTGAAACATTTGATGGCATTAAAGGAACTCTAGTAAACCCAGCGTATCGTCAATTTAAAAACAGATTAAATAAAAAAGAATTAAACATAGGTAAAATTAGGGATAAGAAGGGTTTTTTATCGGAAAACGAAACAATACTAACAACTCAGCAAGCAATGAGGGTATATGCTTTGTCTAAAAACCCTGTTCAAAGAGCGAAGCTTGAAGCTATGGGTGTAGGTAAAGAAACAATTAATAGTATTGTAGAGCATATAGGAAAGGACGCTGTTGTTATGGTTGACGCTACAGTGGACTACCTTAGTAATGATTATTTTGAGTCTGTTAACTCTGTGTACTCCCAGACTAACGATGTTAATTTAAACTATGTGGAAAACTATTTCCCAACAAGGTCTGTTATGGATGGTACTACAGAGGTTTCGGAAAAAGGTGTAGATTTTTCAAAGCAGTTCACAGCAGAAAATGAATCTGCACTTAACAAAAGAGTTGATATGTCATCACCGATTGAGATTGACCAATCTTTTGACGTTGCGTTGGATGCATACTTTGACTCAATGGAAAACTACAAGGCCCACGCTGTAACAGTAAAAAATATAAACGCAATATTTAAAAATGAAGCTTTTGCAGCTTTACTTAAAGAAACGGGATTAAAAGATTTAATGCAAGCTAATATAAACTATGCTATTAATGGCACCACTCCTTATCAAGTAACAGCTAAAGCTAATGGAGTTTTTAACAGGTTTGTAGGCGTAGCTCTAGGTCTTAAAGCTATACAAATATTAAAGCAATCGACATCTTTTGTGCAAGCGTTTGAAGACTATAGTTTTAGAGGAAAGGGAAAGAAAAAGATACCTGGTCTAGACCTAATGATGTTTATGTTAGAGGGTGCATATACATACGCTACGTTACCAATTCAAATTAAAAAGGCATGGGGTGTGTCTGCAACATTTCGAGATAGAATTAGAAGGGGATTAGACGGTGATGTTTATGGGTTAGAAAGCGGAAGAAACCAATACAGATTAGTTAGTCAAAACAACGAAAAATTAAAGTCTATAAAAAGAGGATGGAGGGCGTTGACAGTTGCCCCAACCGTTATTGGTGATATTTTAGGTGTTTTAGGGTACATGATTAACTATAACAGAAACATAAGAAATGGTATGCCAAAGGCTGAGGCGGTTGAACAACTAAACAACTACAACGCAACACAGCAGAGTAGAAGAAATACTGAGACATCTCCGATTAGTCAAAACAACAACGGATTAAGTAGGACTTTTTCTATGTTTGGTAGCACAGTATTCCTTCAAATTAATAATGTTTCTCAGGCTTTCACTAACATAATGAGGGGTATGAAAAAAGGTGAAAAGGTAAAGGATAAAGATATTAGAAAGTTAGCTTTAAACATGTCTATAGCTAACGGGTTATTTGTTTTTGCGTCTAACATAGCTAAACTAATTGAGGGTGACGATGATGACCGTGAGGAGGTAATGCATGAAATGATTAAGGCCCTTACTGGACTAAACCTTCTGTTTAATATCCCACTTATTGGGGAGGCTGCTGAATTGGGATATAATACAGCAACGGGCCAAAGAACATATTCAGGTGGGTTAAACCCGTATAAAGATTTTGTAAATAAATTTATAAAAGCATCAAACAGCGAAGAAGTTGCATTAGAGGCATCAAAAGTCATAATAAGCATTATGCTTAAAGCAAACGTAGACCCTATAGTAGCTTTATATAATGGATTTGTAACCGATGAAGGTTTTGATGCTAAAACCGTAATGGAACTAAGCGGAATATCTCCATCCTACAGACCAGCTGAATCAAGCGGCAGTGCCGCACCACTTGAACGAACAATTGATGATATGCTACAAGATGGGGAGTTTGATGATATAAATACCGATGTGGATGTTGACTTTGATTTTGACACAGATGTAGATTTTTAATTAAAAAAAGGGGGTGTATTATGATATGAACATAACACCCCCCTTTAAACCAATCACCAAATCAATACGCAAATATACATATATATATTATATATACATATGCGTATAGCATAATTATTTATCCATCGCAGCTAACACAGTTTTCATCTGTGGCACTCGCTGCAATATCCCCCCTAAGTACAGACTCAGTCCGAACATAGTAAAGGGTCTTGATACCCTTCTTCCATGCGTCAAGGTGTACCTTGTTAATAAACTTGGGGTCAACCGTTGACGGGAACGCTAGGTTAAGACTAACGCTCTGGTCTATATACTGCTGACGTATACCAGCCTGATTTATAACCTCCAGCTGATTAATCTCCTTGAACGTCTTGAACACCTCCTTGGCTGGAATCTTATGCTTACCAAGAAGTATACTATCCAACTCCTTGATACCCTGCACAGAACCACCGTCCTCAAGAATCTTGTTCCACACCTTGTCGGTGTTTAGGTCGTGATACTTAAGCAGCCTTTCTAGGCTAGGATTCTTTCTAATAAACGTACCCT
>Ga0208643_1000753_pt1 | contig 20118 bp, 27 predicted proteins | sample VirMetDEL_Nov_12_FD_184516 | JGI IMG/M metagenome (GOLD analysis project Ga0208643, IMG submission 184516) | Aqueous microbial communities from the Delaware River and Bay under freshwater to marine salinity gradient to study organic matter... | ecosystem: Environmental > Aquatic > Marine >... | reverse complement strand
GGGGACAAAACGAACCGCTGCCGATTCTTGGTCTTGTCCAGCCGCGATTAACCAAGCCTCATCGTACTGGGACTTAAGGATGTCTAAACGCTGTAGGCCATCAGGTACTTTTAGTGCGATGTAGTACGACAACCCAGCCACTAATGGCGGGATCATACGGAAAGGGACATCCATCGTGCCGGAGCCACCAGCAGCGTTCTGGATGCGGCGCATGCGCCAATAGACGAACTGATACGTCGTGCCCACATTCGGGGTCGGCCATACCGTGATGCTTTGCTTCTGAACCAGCTTAATCGGGTCACTAATCAGGTGTATGGCAGCCGTTGTGCCGTCCTGACCACGCGTGCAGTTAAGTAGCTGCGCTGGGGTTGAACCGGAAGCTGGGGTTGTTTCGTTGTATCCGATAAGCTCTGTGCCGATACGGATGAAGCCGGCCGTAGGAACACCGACCAGTGACGTGACTGGAATCTGCGTAGCTGTACCAGAAATACCGGCAGCCAGTACGCCTGCAAGCGGGGCATCTTGGCCAGTCAAACGCTGTACCCATACTTGGATTGGACGGCCTTGCGTCAACTTGTTTGGGATCGTGGCATACGTAGGCATGCTGATCCGCGTAATAGTCAGGTCTGCTTGGCTGCTTGGGGAATTCGCATTTGTGCGAATAACATGGTCCAGTAGATCAACTGTATCGTCAGGAAGTGCATAGGTAGGCTGCCCCGCTACGAGTGTGATGGTGTTCTGCTCGAACGTCCACATGTTGACGCCACGATTCGCCCAGTCGGCAAAAAGCAGATTCAATGAACGGCGGGCAGTCTTAAGGTCGTAACCAGTACGCAACTCTGATCCGGCGCGCTCGAACGCTTCCTCAACAATTTCGTTAAGGTCAAGTGTGAAATTAGCTACGCCGGATGTTGTCATTTAATCTTCTTAGACGTTGGAGGGTGACTGCACGTGCAACCACCCTTCTTATACAGCTTCACGGGTTCATTGCCATCGCGCTTCTTGATGGCCTTGATTTTAACAGGGTTCATTGCCCCCATACCACGTGATGCACGCATGTTAACGCTTACCGCCGCGTTTAGCGCCAGTTTGAATACCTACGGATGGGCCGGAATCGCCGAGGTTTTTACCCTTGGTTTTACCTTTAGAAGCCACGCCGTCAGCAGACTTATGGCCGGCAGCCAGACCGCCCTTAGCAAACTTAGGCATCATCTTTTTGTCGGCAGCCATGTCCTTCTTGGAACCCTCTTTCACGCCTTTTTTCTCAACGTCTTTTTTAGACTTCTCGAATTTAGCAAATGGGTTTACGCCTTTTGTAGCCATACCGCCTCCAGATTTTGTGAATTCTTTACCCACTGATTGTGGGACGCCTGCTGCTTTTGCAAACTTTGGATTGTGGGCCACAGCTTGCATGAATTTTTCCTGCTTTTTAGATACCGCAGGCATTACAGCATCCGGCCTTTTGTCTTGCCTCGTACAGCGATACCGTCAGCGCGGGAAGATGCGGAGCCGCCTTGTGCCATTTTTTTCACAGGCTTTTTAGGCGGTGTGTATGGTGGGGCAGAACCCATATCAGGGTCGCTTGGAGGCACCCCTTTGTCAGCGGTGTAGATTTCCGCAACGCCTGTATCGCCGGCTGGGCGTTTAGTATCTTTAGCCATTAGTACATCCGTCCTTTAGTTTTACCGCGAACGGCGCAGCCGTCAGCACGTTTTGAAGCGGAAGAAACGGCCGAACCACCTGAAGCCATTTTCTTTACTTTACCACCGCGTTTGAAGTTAGGGTTACCTTCATCGGCGAAGCTGGATTCTTCCATGTTCCTAGGTGCGCGGCTAGAATCTGCTGCGGCGTCTTCTGCGTCCATACGGGCAGTTCTACCCATTGAAGGCTCTTTGCGCTCAGCGGCTTTTTTTACTTCTTTTGCGGCGCGAAGGCCTGCCAGTGCGCGTGTGCCCGCTTTAACAAGGGGACCGCCAACTAAAATTGATTCTGGATGTACGCCTTCTAGAGCACCCTGACGCGCATCGGGTTTAGTTGCAGCGGCGCGAATTAAACGACTTGTTTCAGCGGCAGATTCATCAGGGCCGGAAGCTTTTGCTGCCGGTTTTTTACTAGCCAAACCCGTACTGTACTTTTTACCGTTCCACATAAACGTCTTGTTGTCCGGAGTCTTTACGTCCGGGCCGCCACGCGCTGCTTGGAAGGCTTCTTTAAAAGTCAAACGGCTGAAGTCCGGTGAATCATCGGTCTCGCCTCCTTTGCCAAAACGTCGTACTTTGTTTTTCATGATTTTTTCCTATGTAACCAGCCTTGTACTGTTTGCGTCTCATAGATACGGATTGTAGTCCATACTATAGACCAGACAGCAGCGATAGTGGGTAGTATGCTCATCAAAGTGCCTAAAACAGTCATCAATGACAGAGCATCGACGAAATGTTTAGTGGTTTCGTGGTGTTCCATCAGCATTTCCATCTTTTTAGTGACGCGGCTTTGCGTGTTGGCTGGCCTTTTTCGTCCTTCATAGGACCGGGCATACCCGACATGCGTGCGCAGAACGATTTTTTACGTGGCCCACCTTCAGGCTGTGGAGCCTTTAAGTTAGACCCTGTTGCCTTATTATACTTGGCACGACCTTTGGCAGTAAGACCCGCCCCCTGCTTGACCGGAAGCTTCTCGCCACGACCTACTGCAAGGGATGGGTTCTTAGGCATACACCACCGTTACACCAACAGGTACAACCGAGGTGGCAGTGTACCAAACCCCATTAGGGAATAAGATACCTTCGCCCGGTAGGATGACGTTCGTCATGTTTGAGTTTGCTCCCGTATCAAGCTCAAGCAAAACATTGCCGCCTGATGCGTCAAGAAATTTGGCTGAACCCGCGCCTGCACCGCCAGTAATAACCACGGACTTAATGCGAACCCGCCCCGTTATGAGGGCTTGATTTGTTTGAGCGCCGCTAGTGTGCGCCGATTTTACATCTGTCTGCATTGCCATAATAATCTCCTTGTTTTAGTGGGGGCCGTAGCCCCCGAGACTATTAGACTACTTGCATACCGGCGTTAGGATCGACGACGAAATACGTCAGATACCCGCCAACCGTACCTGCGCCATCCACGTTAATCAACGCAGTGACATAAGACAGTTCAGCCACAGGGGTACCAGTAACGGTAGCGCCAATGCCCGTTGTAGAAATAGCGGAAACATCCAGATTAGCGGCGATGTCAGCGGTGGAAGCGGTGCCGGAAGTGTAGCCCAAAGTGCCTACGTCAACATGGCCAGTGCCTGCATCGGTAATAGCAACGGACAGAACAACTGCGCCGGCTGGAAGAATAAGGTTTTGACCCGAAGCTGCGTTCAGGACTTTAGTAGCGGCTGCAACAGAAGCGTCAGCGATATAGAACTGAGCAACCATTACCATCGAGCCAGCGTAGGAAGTACGGGTATTGTCACCGCCGTTAGAGCGTGAAATACTTACGGTTGTATTAACAGCCATTTTTAGTTGTCCTCACATGCGAGTTAAGTGCGCCAATCTGCATGTCGTCAGCCGGGAGCTGTTTGGCACACCGGTAATCCCGGGGTTATATGCTTTATACTCTGCTGCATTTATCGTGTCAAGTAAAGAAAGTGTTTCATGCCGTTTAAAGACAACGAAGCCCGAAAAACATCAAATAGGGCCTCATATGCACGCAACAAGGAGGCTGTGGGCGCTAAAGTAAAAGTGTACAAAGCCACTTTAAGAGAGCGATGGCGTGAGTTTAAGTCAACTTTATCGTGCAGTGTATGCGGCGAAAGTGAGCCGTCTTTACTAGATTTTCATCACCCAAACCCGTCCCCTACAGATCGAAAGATCAGTACCTTACTGCGCAACAGTGCTTTTAAAAGTGCGATTGAAGAAGCCAAAAAGTGTGTTGTGCTATGTGCTAACTGCCACCGTCGCCACCATCATGCAGAACGGCTTGCCAAAAAGAAAAACCCCGCCTTGTGAGCGGGGTTTTTTCATTAACTGTTTAGGTTAATTAGGCACCTTGCGATGCGTACATGCCGAGTGGGTCCGAGAAACCAAACGAATAACGCTCACGAGCCTTGTAACGGACGTTGCCGGTATCAAAGTCGCCGTCCATCGAAGTGGTCAGGGCTGCACGAACAAAGTGCTTCATGCCGTTAGGAACGTCAGTGGTCAGGAACCATGCGTTAGGATCGGTCAGGAAGTGGTTGATCGAGTAGCCTTCTGGGATCGAACCGTTGTTCACGATTGCGTTGATATCGTTATCGTTGGTACCAACACGAAGTTGGGTTTCCAGCAAACGCGTAGCAACGAATTGCAAAGCAGGTGGCACGATCAACTTGCGTGGTTGAGCTGCGATCAGCAGGCCACGTTCGTCGGTCCAAGCAGCGATTTGAATGACTGAGGCTTCCAAGGAAGTCTCATTCAGGTCGGCTGGGGTAGCAGGGATGTTGCTGTTGTAGCCACCAGAAATCAGTGGGTGCAGAGCCGAGAACAGTGCCACGCCGTCGCCGCCGGCATATTGGCCGCCAGAGAAACCGTTGTTCAGGACCGAAGCAGCCTTAACTTGCTTGGTGTAGGCCATAGCGCGAGCCAGACCTTTGGTGTAACGCGCAGACAGACTGTCGTACAGGTTATCTTCAACAGCTTCTTCGGTAATCGAAAAGCCCAGAGCGATGGTTTCGTGGTTGAAACGCGCCGTCCATGCTTCTTGTGCGTTGTCATAAGCGATGGCAGAACCCTCGTTTTTGACAGGCGCAGCGGAGAAGCCAGCCAGTTTTGTTTCTTCTTCGAATGAACGCTCGGAAGCTTCGGTTTCGTAGATTTCCTTATGCTCTTCGCCGTAGCGTTTGTATTCCAGACCGAACAATGCGTTCAGGCCCGGGAGCAGTTCTTTAAGTAGTTGTGCGCGTGAAATAGCCATTATTTAGCTCCTTAGATGCCAGTGGCGTTGTAGTACGAATGGTAGCCGAAGTTGAATTTAACAATCAGTTCAACGAAGTTACCGGACGAGTTAGCCGTATCTGGCACAACGTCAACAACGCGTGCAGGCAAGCTGGTAGTGGTGGCACCGGCAGCGGTGTAAACAGCGACTTTAGAATCACCAGTGGCGGTCGAGCCAGTGTTTTGCACAAACTGCACATTGCTACCAACAACGGTTTGACCCAGATAGGCAGGCAGCAGACCAGAAGCTGCATCGTCAGCGGTAGAACCGGCGACCAGCACTACTTTAAACAAAGCATCTGGATCATCGCAAACGATAGCAACAGCATCGGAAGCAACGGTACCAGCAGGCCAGTATTGGGAAAACAGTTTTTGTTTGGTGCTTGGGTTGGTGTACGAACAGCCCAGAAACACGCCAACCAAACCGGCAACAGGCGACGTCTCAGCAGCCAGAGCAGATTTAGCAACAGTACCGCCAGCAACCAAGGTAACGATGTCACCGTAGAAGATGTTGGTGTTATATGCCGAAGCAATAGGGATGCTACGCGTGGCACCGGCGAACACTTGGCCACCGATCAAATTGATCGGCTTTAGACCGTATGGGCCTGATACTTGTGGATAAGCCATTAAAGACTCCTATAAAATTAAAGTTATTTATTGCCCTTGCCGAATGACGTGGATGATTTCCGTTCGTTGAACAGTGGCATCCTCGGATCATTTTGCTTCATTAAGTTGTTATCAACCGATTCCATCTGGCGCTCGGACTGGGTTTGGTAGTACTCATTACGAGACTCGACAAATTCAGTAGGGGCTTTGCACAGCATCAAACCGCCAATTTCAACATTTCCGCTTGCATTAGCGTGATACATCAGTTCCGGATGATCCGCAGCTTTCACTGGCACCCAGCCTTCCCGCATTTTCTTGGACACGTTAGCTGGGTCAGATGCACCCATGATATGTGTCGCAATGTATCGGAACTTGTAACCCGGCTCCGGGGTGGGAGTGGGCAACGTGCTTGGTGGAACGTATACGTATCGTGCATTTTTGTCGCGTGTTACTTGGTCACGTGGGGTGCGATTGTCGGCCATAATTATTTCTCCAATTTAGCTACTTCAGCAGCATATTGCTGCGGGGTTAGTCCGTACTTTTTTGCCAACGCTAATTGCGTGGTTGTAAGTTGGATTTTCTTTACACCAGACGAACGATTCGCAGGTGCAACGACGGCCGCAGGCTTACTTCTTGGAGTCTCATTAGGGGACTTTTCGCCGTTCGCGCCGAATAATTCGGGGAACGATTTACGCATGCGACCATCAATTTGGTCGAAGTATTCTTCTTGGCGTGGGTCGATGCCCGCGTTGACTAGTTTGTGGTGCAGCCCTAGTGCGTAGCTGGTGTATTCTTCAAATCCTGTCGCCCCGAACCACTGGTTTTTTGCCTGCCAGCGCAGTGACTTATCGTCGGGTGCAGCCTGTTGTGGCTGCGATTGTTGTACTTGTACAGGAATTTCGTCGTCTTGTAAAGGGGTAACTTTAAAAGATTTTACTTGTTCCACCTTCATTTTAGCGTCAGTGAGTGCTTCCTGCGCAGCTAAAATGGCTTCTGTGTCAAATGCTTCCTGTGCATCGCGGTATTGACGACGTGCGGCTTCCAACTGGGCATCTGCTTCACGTTTAGCTGTAGAAATAAACGCTTCTTGACCGTTATTGACAGTCTGTTTGAGGCGCTTGTTCTCTTCAGCCAGATGGTTAGTCAGGCGTTCCAGTTCTTGCTTTTCACGCAAGACGGATTCTTTAACACGACGTTCATCATGTCGTGCATGCGTCAATTCCTTGATACGGTTCTTGACCTTATCGGAATAGTTCTCAATTTCGTCGTCGTCCGGGTCTTCTACTTCCCGGTCCAGCGGCTTACGGCCTCGGTCTTTGGCAGGGGTATCGTCGATTACCTCAATCTCGACTTCGCCTTCATCGACGGCAGAATTGTTTTCCTTACTAGCCGGTGCTTGCGCATCCTGCTCATCTGGAAACTTAAAGTCATCTTCCATTGTGTTACTCCTTATTAAGCGCGGCTAATTCCGCGAGGGTCTTCAACTACGGCATCTACCTGATCGTCGTTCAGGAGACGGAACTCTTTGCCATAAATCTTAAAGCGGGTACCCGAATACGTGCGCACCAGTACGAAGTCGCCTTTTTTACACCAAGCACCGTTAGGAAACTTAGTCTTGTCGCCGTACGCATCTGGGCCTACGTCTAGAACAAACAGAACGGTGGTAGCGTGTTCTTCTTGTTTCATGTACGCGTCGGCTTTGATGATCGACGAATTTTCATAAGTATCTGCAACATCTGGCACTACGCACAGAATCTTCCAGCCTACAGCGGTGGGTATGGATTTTGCCTTGTCTTCATCCGAAGCTGTCTCATCAACCGTTTCTTTTGGCTGAATTCTACTTGGGAGGGTAATTCCGGCCGGTAAAATCAAATCACTCATCTTCTTCCTCTGCTTTCTCATTTGCATCAACAAGGTCTATTAAATGACGCTCTGCAAGGGCAAGACCTTGGATAACCCCACAGAGTTTTTGGTACTCATCAAAACTGCGACAGACCCCGCTGGCGAGGTCGTCGGCATAATTGTTCATATCCATGCGTAATCTATCGCGCAATACGCTTGCGAATTTGTCCATCATTTAGGTTTCTTCTCCTTGGTTGGCGGCTTTTCTGCCGCAGGTGTTTGCTGTCTTCCAAATGTGGCAATGTGCCCCAGTGCTGCCTGCTTAGTTTGCAGATCGTGTTGCGCTTTGCTGCGGGCTACTTCAATGCCCATCTTGGCACCAGCGGATTCTTGCTGGGCGGCCAGTTGCGCTTTGTTATGTTCAATGGACGAACGTGCTTTCATGGCATCCAGTTGCAGAGTGCCGGCCAGACGTTCTTTTTCCAGAGCCAATTTGTCAGCATTGTTGGCCGCATCCAGAGTGATCTTCTTCTCTTTCAGTTCGACTTCCTTCTGCTTAATCATCAGTTCTTGTTGTTGCTGCTGTACAACAGGGTCTTGTTGTGCCTGCTGGGCTTGCTGCTGTGCCTGCTTGGCTTGCGATTGTTGCAACACTTGTTGAGCGGCTTGTGCCATCATCTGCGACAAGGCCTTCTCGACTTCTGGAGGCATTCTGTGTTCGTTGTCGTCATCTTCAGGGGCCGGAAGCGGCATCCCCAGTTGCTGTTCAATCTTCTGACGGTAGGCAAAACCAACGTGTTCAGCAATATGAGACATCATTGCCGCTTGAATCTGTGGTGCGCGTGGGTTCTGTCCAACCAGTTGCATAATGATTGGGTCTTGCATGGCCGCCATATGCACTTGGATGTGTGCTTCGTGGTCTTGGTACATGAACGCTTTGACAGGCGAACCTTTCAGGATGGCCATATTCTCAGACACAGGGTCTTTTGGCTTCTGATCGCCCGGCAGGGGTACCAACTTCTCTGCGTTCTTGATGCCCAGTACTTCCAACATACCGCGGTGTAGCTGTGGCAAGTCGTAAATGTCCGGTGCCATCTGCGCCATCTGGATCACAGCCTGATACTGAACCACACGTTGTGACATGGTGGCCGCATTAGGATCAGACACTGGAATCACATCAACCAGATCGTAGTCAGCTTTTTTGGCTCTGCGGTTGCCGTACTCTGGGTCGTAGGTGTAATCAGGGTCGGTGTAGTCCCGAATGATTTCCTTCAACAATTTCAGCTCACGTTTCAGAGCGAAATGTACCCGTGCTTGTACGGCAGTCATGACCTTCAGTTGACGCTCAAGCAATGCCAGAGTGGTGCCAACAGGGGCTTGGGCAGACATATCCGACACATTCATGTCAGCAGTTGCAGCGAACCGGCGGCCTTCTTCTACGATGTTTTGCAGCAGCGTGTACAGAACTTGTGATGGCTCTTTGTACGGCAATGGCAGAATCGAATCACGAATGTTGCCAGACGCTACGTCTACGTCGCGGAATTCTCCGGGGGCGATTGGGGTGTCATCACCCTTAATTCTGAGTCCACGGGACTTGAGACCACCCGGCAGATTTGACAGAGTGCCTGCGTCCACGAGTTGCCGCATAAGGGAAGTAGCAGATTTTGCAAAGCCCCCGATGAGGTGAAAGAGGCCAAATCCGTAAGCTCCGAAGCCGGGGATGTATTGGTAGTGGACGAAGTGCTGTCGTTTAAGCTTGAGGTCGTCATCTTCTTTCCAGTTACGGCGAATGGCTAAAACAGTCTGGGTACCGCGGATATACGTAACGACGTACGGCAGGGCAATACCTGTTGGTTCACCGTCTTCGTCCACATCTTCATAGCCGGCCAGATCGAGGTCTACATGGCACTCATGCAACGTGTAGCGTTCATCATTCAAATCCGTAAAGCCGGTCTCTTTGTCCTTGGCCTGCTGGATGCTGTCTTGCGTGCGTGGTGGGTCTGGAAGCTCGGCATCTATATAGAAGCCGGCCTGTTGTAGCTTGATGATGTCATTCTTGTGCTTACGCATCACGTGGGTGAAGCGATGGCATGTGTCCATGTCGGTATTACCGTACGGCAGGATGCCATCTTCTGCTGGTACGAACATCGACACTTGTCGGCCGAGACTTGGGTCGTAGTAGACTTTCTTGAACGCGGAACCGGTGGCCGGCAGGGACCACAACATGCGCTCATGCTCTGACCGGAACTCTGACATGCTTTCAGTCAGTTCAAAATTCATGTCGTCTTGGACTCGAACCGCAGCTTCTTTGACGGCCGTAGACTCTTTACCGATGATCTTGGTACGAACAGGACCCTGTGCAGGGAACGTCTCAGTAATCGTCTCAGCTTGAAAGCGCACAACGGCTTCGGTAATCATTGGGTGGAAGACACCGCAGGCACCGGCCCAAGGCTCAGTACGCTCTTCCATCTGTAAACCCAACAACTTCAGGCCGTTTACATACGCCAGTTCCCAGTCCTTGCGGCTGTTCTTGTCGTTCTCAATCTCAAAGTCCAGATTGCCAACCATCTGGGTTAAGGCACCAGCATCCATATCTTCAGCCAAGTTGGCATTGAAGTCGTCTTCACCATCCTTTTGGATGGAAAGCTCAAAGCCCGGGCCGTCGATGTTCACTTCTTCGGGATCAATGATTTCGATCTCAATCGGTTCTTCGTTTTGCGCCAAGGCATCAATGCCTGTCTGATGCCCACGAAGGGCTTTGTCCATATTAGTTGCCATCATGTATCCTTTGTGTGCGGGAGCCTTCGGCTACCTTTACGGCGTTTATGTAATCGTATGGTGCAGTAGGCATGGCTATCCGCATACGTAATTTATGCAGTTGGTACTTATTCTTAACGTATTTAAAATGACCCGTATCAAAATCTTCTTCGACACCTTCTGGTATTTGCAGCGGAGAATACGGCATACGCCGCACATACGTACTTAGCTTGCCGCGAAATTCTCTAGTAAATTCTTCATTCAAGTCTGTACGGTCCTCTACCTGTTCCCGCGTCATCCATGTGTCGCCATACTCAACCATTTGATGCGTTTCAAAATGGGGTTCTACACGCCACAAAATTGGTGTGCCTGCTGCTAGTTCGGTAAATTTTTCATACACGGCCTGTACAAGACGCGCCTCAGCTTCTTTAGGTGTGCCACCTTCGCAAGCATATGCTACGACCATAGGGGTTATGCGTAAAATATCGAGATGTCCGAGGGCAGGAATATCGGATGCACTAAAACCGTACAGCTTTGGTAAGTCTTCTGCTTTATGTTCAACGTAAGCTTGTGGCTCCATGCTGCTACAGTTAAACCTATGCTCCATCCATGCAGTCAAATCTGCAACGGTGTTCATAGGAAATTCAAACACTGTCTCAGATGCCTTTGCCAGCGATGGCAGCATAACAACTGCTGCACCAGCAATGAGTGACTCTATAAAGCTGCGACGGTTCATTTGCTTATCCTTAATAATACGCCGCGTTACGCGGGCGGTGGTATGTGTCGTCTTTCTCATCGGTGTCTAGCGTAATAAACCCGCCTTGACGGAACCGTAGAAGCGCTTGTGTCGTTGTATCGACGAAGTCATCGTGTTCGCCTACCGGGAATGCAGCCATTTCTTCGATGACCTCACGCGCCCACCGCGTATCTGGTGCCCATACCTTCCCAGACGTGAATAAGTCGGCGACTGCATTAAGTCGTACAAGCTTGTCATTGCCCCGCGACGGCGAAAACTCTTGCACAGGTATGCCCATCGCTCGAAGCTCTTGGATAAGCGGCGCGCCAGCAGCCTTCTTTTCAACGATACACGCATCTGGTTCCCACTCCCGATAGTGTTTGAGCGCAATCTGTTTCAGCTCAGGGAACGCCATTCTATCTTTAAATGCGTCCAGTAGTATCAACTGTGGTGTGCTGTTCTCTTCCTCATTATAGAAGATGCCCCACGTCGTGCATGCCGAATAGTCTGAGTTGTTCTTAACTTCAAACGCCGTATCCCACGACTGGATGATGTACTCACACTTCGGTGCCTCTTCCCCTTCCCATATGCGCCAATGCTTCCTTGCAACAATAGCGCTGGTATCTGAGGTAGGTTGCTGCATGTACTGCGCGTTCCAGTACCTAGGGTCCAAAGCTGCTCTGGTTTTTTCCAGAGTCTCGACCGGCCACTGCTCAGGCCACAGCGACTTGCCCGAAGGTAGGATAGCGGGTAGCTCAACAATATCCCAAGGTTCCGCATCGGGGTTGCGCGTCTGGTAGTCGATCAAGCGGCCGGTCAAATCCAACAGACTCCATCTAGTCATAATGACAATGATGGCACCGCCCGGCATCAGACGTTGCAGTGGGCCGGTTTGAAACCAAGACCATGCCGTATCAAATGCCAGCCGGCTATTACTTTTTACATCTTGCTCAGAATGGGGGTCATCAATGACGAAAAGATCAGCACCCCGTCCGGCCAACGCACCGCCGACACCAGCCGCATAATACTGCCCGCCAGCAGAAGTAGACCACTTGCCCGCCGCCTTCTGGTCCGAAGCAACCTCTGTCTCTGGAAAAAGGTCATGGTATTCCTCGGAATCAATTAAGTTTCGCACACGCCGGCCGAAGTCTTCCGACAAACCAGCGGTGTGGGTTCCCATAATGATCTTCTTCTCAGGGAACTTACCCAAGAAGTAGGCCGGAAACAAATAGGATGAGAATTCAGACTTACCCATACGAGGCGCAATGTTGATAATTACCCGCTTTTTAGTGCCGGCAATCACTTCCTCGAACAGTTTGGATAAGATTTTATGGTGTGGGCCTACCTTGAAACCGGGATAGATGTGGTTTGCAAAGCCCAACATGGTGTCTTTGGCGGTGTCTTTACCCGCCCGATTAGCGCGCTCTTCCAAATCCGCAAGCAGTTCAGCCTTCTCTTTTGAAGAAAGCGTTGGTAGCACTTTATTAAGCGCTTTGATTTCTTCAGGCGTCAGCGGAGTCGTCATCTACTATATGGTTAGCGTTCTTTTCAAGCATGGTGTCGATGTCGATCACATCCGTTACTTCAACGATCTGAGCAAAACGGTTCAGTTTTTCTTTAATACGCTGCTCCAGTTCCATATCGGATAGCTCAGTCTTCTTAATCTCCACCTTGTCAGTGAACAGACCGATCTCGGTCACCTTGCCTAACAACCCCAAAGCTTTCAACCTGATATTAGCGCTGGGGTTCTGTGTTTCCTCAACCAGTTTAGCAACCGTATAGCCGCGCAGTTCTCTTGCCTGATTGATAAACTCCCAGTCATAGGCCGTCAGCATGCCAACAAGGTGTTGTACAGCTTCAGGGGTTTTGATCTGAGCCAGCGCAGTATGTGTAATGTCTTCGGGGGAGGCTGACACCAAGTTGGCAAACGCATTGCGCGCTGCTGATGTCTCTACGTCGGTAATGATCTTGTCGCTGTCGGCCGCACCCAAGTCTTTCAACCAGTTTGCAGTTTTCACTTTAGCATCCACCGTTGCAGTAGGCGCTGTTTTTTCAAGCGACACAAATCCCGTGGGGGTAGATTCCACTTCGGGGTCAAAATTTATCAGGTCTTCAAACATATGCGCAGGTCCTTGCAACCTCGTTGCCCCGAGTGTACACTTAAAGTTAGCGAGTGCGCAAGCATTTGCTTCTCCTCTGGTGGTTTTGCCATCTTTAGCCCTGATTTCGGTCAGGGCTTTTTTATTTACAGTCAATGTCAAAGATTAGACAAGGGGTATTTTGTGATTTTTTTAAAATTTATAAGGTAAATGTTATCAAGGTTTTAACAAAATAGTCTGTGCGGCTGCGAAACAGTGTTAGCGCGCTAGGGCTACCCCATTTTGCATAGGGGTTGATGGGGGTACGGTGGGGTCGCTATAAGGCACTTCCAAGTGGTTTAAAACCCCCTGTATGGATAATGGAACCCATCAACTAAGCAATTCAGCTAGTTGACCAGTAGACACTAACCAACAGGAGCTACACCATGAAACAAGCAACCAACAACACCGCAACCAACAACACCGCAACCAATAACGAAGGCAAGGCATTTATCGCGTTGGATAAGTTTGCCGATAGCAGAGTAGCGCTAATTCAGGCAATGCACGATCTTGGATATTCAGAGCTGGATAAGTGCAAAGGCATTGTTATCAAATGGGCCTGCATCAAAACCGGCGCATCGTGGAATGAGAGCAAAGCGGGCAAAATCATGCTAGACAGCAAGTCTGAGAAATACGAGTCTGCGAAATCAGTAGTTCGGGACGTCATGGCAATGGTTGAAGGAACGACGCGCCACGAAAAGCGCAAAGCGAGCAGCGCTAAAAAAGAAGTTTCATTCACGGCAAATGCCGATGGCAAAGCAGCGGACGAATTGACGGCGCAAGTAGTGGCCGAATTATTCAAGCAACTAAGCGCCGAGCAACAAGCAGAATTCGTCCGGATTGTGTCGGGCAAGTGATTTTCAGGAAAAGCAGCGGGCGCAAGGCTGGCCCGCTATTCGATTCAATGTCTAAGCAAAGCAGTACCAGCGAAGCAACTAAATAGAAAACGGGGCAGACTGCCCCGAAATTGAAAAGGAACCATCATGTTTGAATCGATCAATGGGGAGTTAATCCGCTTAGCAGTACCAGTTACTTCAATCATACGCAAGCCGATGAAGCACCACGAACTGGGCTTGTCGTGGACGGCCACAGGATACGGCAGCAAAATTCCAACCCGCTACATGGTTCGGACAATCGACAGCAAATGGCGGCGTGTGTATTGCGCTATCTATTCCAACAGCGGCACTCTGTACGTTATGCACGGCAAGAACAAAACCATCGTTAAACTACCATTCTAAGGAAGCACAATGACTAAGCTACTCAATGCCTACCGCAAAATGCCGTGCATCGGGTATCTTGTAATCCTAGCGCTACCTGTAATAGTAGACTAAGCAAAACGGGGCAGACTGCCCCGAAAAGCCAAGGTAGTATAAGACTAAGCACCATTTTTAGGGTCATTTCCTACCTAGGCGAGACTAAGCACGTTGGACAAGCGGTCAGACAGCCAAAACCCGCGCCAACTCTAGCGTCCACGATAACTGTATATATATATCTATCTATTTATAATAATATATATATAGGGGAGAGTCTTTATATATATACGTTTCCCGTTTCTTCATTAGTCTTAAGAACTTTCCCTTTGGCGTTAGCTCTGGTACAATTCGATAGACACATGGCCTCAATAGCCCTACTCGTTAGAGTTCATGCGGGTTTTAACTGTCCGAACACCTGTCCCAGATTACTTAGTCTTGGATAGTGCCTTGGATACCTGACACATAAAGGAGATTAAGCAATGTATCGTTACCTATTGACCGCTAAGAAGCACGTTATCGACCGCGTATTGCGGCGTGATCTTGGCGAGCAACCCGTAGTAGAAAACATGGTGCGCGACACCCTGACTGAGCAGAGACGTATGCTGCGTATTAAAAACCTGCGTGATTATCAGCACAATCGGTTATGGTCTGAGTTAATAGCGCACCTTAAATACGAGCGGACTAACGCCAAGATAGGGCGTGAGTATAAGAGCAGTCACCCATCAGCGGAAAGAGATGCAGCTTTCGATGCGTACCTGTTGGTATTAGATAAGCAGCTTGTGGAATTAGAAACACTGGCCCGACAGCGCAAAGATACACCGAGCAGAACGGCCAAGAAAATGCCACGCCCTGTACCAAACAATGGCAGCCATTGGACTGACTGGGTTCCTCAGCACGTCAAGCGACGGGTGACTGGCATGTTTGAGTCAATGCCTGTTGCGCCGAGGACGAAACGCAAGATACCTTTTCAGCGCACGATACGGCCAGAGAAGAAGAACACTGCGTCTGTGCATAGCAAGGCCGTGTTCAGATTAAAGCAGCGAACGACGAAGGAGCTGCACATTGCCATATCAGAAACAATGATCTTTACCAACAGCGCGCTGCATCAAGACCGTGTGCGTATGATTAAGCAAGCACTACGATGGATAGCAGAATTGAAACATACCGACTTCGTCCCTGCCACATGGCATGGGTTTTTCCCTGACTATAAGGAGCGAGTGGCGGCGGCCAAGAAACGCGAGCAGTAAAAACGGGGCAGACTGCCCCGAAAACATTAACCAACAAAAAGGAATCAACATGCCAACATTTAGAACAGACCGTATGACTGACGGCAGCCTCATCGTTACTGCAACACATGTGCTGGACTCCGGCAGAACTTTCAGAGCGCGGCATACATTACCCGAAGATATTGCAGACATACCCGAAGTGCGGCGCGAAGTTATTGTGCGGCTAACCCGAAGCATTGATGAGGAAGTAGCCCTGTATTTGGGTTTGTCAGTATCAACAAGCAGCAGTGCCGACAACACCGAAGTACGCTCGTCAGTAGATGAGTGGCTAGGCTATACGTCACCACCATTAGATCAAGACCAGCAGCGAATGCAGCGTAACAGGCAGGAGTCAGAGCATAGGCATTATGTTTTAACAAGGCAGGCAATAGCAGACCGTGAAGCAGTAGAGTTACCGTACCTTTCAGGCAACATCATTGACACTAACCGACCATCAAGGAGCAACAGACCCATGAACACATACTACGATGCAACAAACTACAACCCTGACACACGCTGGGATTGGATGTGTACCTTAATGCGCGTTATCATCAAACTTAACAAGCAGCCTAACCAGCAGCATCACTGGCTGTTCATGCAGACTAGTCGTTTCTCGTACCACACCGTCATTAAGAAAGCGATCAACATGGCCGAGCCTAGTGACTGGCACGCGCTGATATTAGAGTATCCACATATTGCTGAGAAGGACAAGACACGCATTGCGTTTACTCGTAGTGAGCGTGATGGGCGTGAGGATAGGCAGACTGTTACTACCATTGGTAAGTATTTGAAACGTCACTTCCCTGCCTTGCCTGACCATGAGATACGCAATCTGTCGGCGTTCTATGCTGATGGTGTTAGTAGCTTTGTGCGTACCATGCCTGAGATGCTGGAAGTTATTGCTAACGGCGCTGAGTCGTGCATGACTAAGTTCGATGCTGATGACACGCACCCCTACAATGTGTATGACCCCCAGTATGGTTGGCATATGGCAGTGCGCAAGCAAGGTACTGAGTTCGCTGGTCGTGCGCTGTGCATGGATAACGGGGACAAGAAATACTTTGTGCGTTCCTACCGCAAGGTAGAAGGCTACTCACCTGCCGATGAGGTGTTAGAGGCGTGGCTAGAAGCGCAGGGCTATTCCAAGCGCAGCACATGGCATGGTGAACGTCTCGCACACATCGAGCATCCTCAGTATGGCGGGGAGTTCCTTGCCCCGTACCTTGACGGTGACTGCAAGATGGTATCCGCGCATGGCAGCATTAAAGGGGATTATCTACTCATCAATGATGACGGCGAGTACCAGTGCGATAGAACGGACGGTCGTTCCGAAGCTGCCGAAGATCAGTGCGAGTGTGCGCATTGCGGTGAGACGTTTGACGAAGGTGATGGGTACTGGGCAGGGCGTGATGGTGACGAGAATATATGTGAGTATTGCGCAGATAATCATTACTGTAATGCCCGCACTCGCGGCGGCGTTATGACCTTGCTGCATCAAGATATGGTTACCTATGTCGAGTCTCAAGAGATGTATTATGACGACCGCTATATGTCGGACAACAACATCATCGAGCTAGCTACCGGTGAGTATGAGCATCTGGACAATGCGGTGTATCTTGAGAACCGTGATGAGTACGTGCATATTGATGATGGCGTTGATGTGTACTGCGAGGGTTCGCAAACTACTGAGCATAAGGATGACTGCGTAGAGTTACATGATGGCGAGTGGTGTCTGCGTGACGATGCTTGGCAGTGCGAGACTAGTAACGAGTGGTACAGCGACGACGAATCACATGAGCAGGTAGTACTGTCTGATGGTCGCACCGTTCACTCGGATTACGCAGAAGAAGCAGAGGAAGTTCTTAGCCGTATCAATGCAACCAATAATGAGGTGATCTAATCATGAACAAACAATCTATCCTGTATAAAACATTGCAACGTGCATTGTCCAAGAAACGCCCGCATGACACAGAGGCAATTGACTTCTTCGTTACATGGCTATTCGAGAAGTTGCCCGTAGAGTTTCAAAACGTAGCAGAGATTGACGGTGCTGGTAACTTGCACGTAGATACACGCGTTGATACATCCAACAAGACATTGTTTGTTGCGCACATAGATACTGTGCATAGCGCAATGGGTAAGAATAAGATACGCAAGACCGCTACGCATTGGTATGCTGATGGTGATGTGCTAGGCGCTGACGATGGTGCAGGCTGTGCGCTACTAATGCACTTGATACATGCGGGTGTGCCTGCTTACTACATATTCACGCAAGGTGAGGAGCGTGGGGGTATCGGTGCTAAGTATCTTGCCAAGCATCACGAAGCATTGCTGTCTACGTTTGATCGTGCTATTGCGTTTGATCGTCGGGGTATAGATAGTGTCATTACCCATCAGGGATACGGCAGGTGTTGCTCTGATGCGTTCGGTGAGGCGTTAGCGTTCGAGTTGTGTAAGTCCAATGACAACATGATGCACTTGAATGACGACACAGGTATCTACACGGATACAGCAGAGTTCACCGACACCATACCTGAGTGTACTAATATCAGCGTAGGGTATCAGTCCGAGCATACACAGAAGGAGTCATTAGACCTGCGCTACTATCAGGCACTTGCTGAGGCTGTCGTGCTTGTTGATTGGGATAACCTGCCTACTAAGCGTGACCCATCTGTGCCTGACCCTGATGACAAGTGGGCTAAGTACACTGCATGGGATTATGCAGACGATGTGACGGGTGACAACAGCGGCGTTAGCTGGTGGGATAAAAAGACTGTGGACAATACCAAGTATAACTTTGCAAACGCGTATGACTATGCAGCAGAGGAGCTGTATGACGCACTAAATGATGCACTTTATGGGTACTACGATGCCTTAATGTACATGATCGCAGAGGTTGCCTACCCTGATGACCCTGAGATGTGTGTGCGACACATGAACCCTAAGATGCTAGACCATAGGGCGTTGGAAAATGCAATTGCGCTGTCAGATTGTACCGACAGAGAAACGGTGTTGCTCGGGTTGTTCGATGCCGCGCACGTTGCGTAAACTAGGTGATTATCGGGGCAGACTGCCCCGTTTTTAAACAGGAGAAATGAAATGAAAACAAGCACACTGCTAAGACTAGCAAAGAAGCGTTTGTGGGAGGGGCAGGGGCATGTGGGGTATGCGTGTGACTACTTCACAGATAGGTTCGTGTGCCTTGCAATAGCAAACGCAGCAGCTAAGACTAACAAACGCGCAACACGCGCTGTAGCCAGTGCGCTAATGCTACGCATCAGTAGTTCCCTAGAGGGCTGCTTATCTGTTGAAGCGTGGCTGGTTAGGGAAGGGTACGCAACTAACGAGCAGATAGCAGACTATAAAATGATGCAGGACTACCGCAAGCGATGGGTAGATGAACTCATTACTGAATATAAAAACAAAGGAGATTGAAATGATTACACGCAAGCAGATAGAAGCAATCGCATTAGACCACGCGTTCAGCTTGGTGTTCAGTAACGTAGGGGAGGATGACTGGCCGGAGGATGCAATGGCATGGATGCGGAATGGTGAGGATGATGGTAAGGAGATGATCCCGTGGCAGCCGTTCGAGGATTTCAATGTAGACCGGCTGTACGATACCGTTTTAGATTTTAGGAATAGCTGCGCTCACGCAATCTATGCAGCACTAGTTATTGATAGGGGTTGATATGACATTCACTGAGTGGCACAAAGCAAACGCTAAGTACATGGAGCCAGCCGATATGGTGGCATGGTGTGCGGAGGCATGGATGGCAGGGTTCGATGCAGGTGTAGCAATGGAAAAAGAAAACAACCAAACAACTAAGGAGAATTAAAATGGAAAATGATATGTTTGCTATAGCCCGCGCAATCGTAACGCTCATGCGTGATAACGATGTAGATATTGATATAGGTCTGGCTGCTATGGCAACAGCACTAGTGGCTACGTGCGTAGAGGAAGGTATTCAAAAGCAAGACCTGATTGCTTCGATAAGTAGTACATGGGATGTAATGATGCTGGCTAACACTGATACTGAAGGGACAATGCAATGACTTACCACTACGAAACACAAAAGAAAAACTTATTCACTGAGCAAGGTTTGCAATTAGTTATCGACACACGCGAGAACATCAAGGGGCTACTCAACAGTGCGGGTGCATTCACTGTCAGTGCTTTGTATAGACGCTACACAGGTGACTCATGGGACTTGTTAGCAGCTATTGACTACATCGAGCAGCAAGGTTTCATTCGCTGTGTCAGTGGCCCATTTGCTAACGCAATGGATACGGTATATACCAAGGGTAAAGTGCCGTTCAAATAAAGTTTGAAAAACCGTTGACTCTCGTTGACGGTTCCTTTAATGTCTTAACACAGGAGAAAATAATGAGTAACAAAAACTTACCTTATAACAATGGCAAGGTGTCCATTGGTTCCGCATACCAACCGCCTGTGCGTTTGAGCTACTACCGCCGTGAGGATTTCGAGGACGACAGTGCATGGCGTCGTGTTAGCTGGCGTACAGTTTTCTTTACTATCATCGGCGCAGTCGTAGCCTTTGCGTATGTG
>Ga0208643_1000752_pt1 | contig 20133 bp, 9 predicted proteins | sample VirMetDEL_Nov_12_FD_184516 | JGI IMG/M metagenome (GOLD analysis project Ga0208643, IMG submission 184516) | Aqueous microbial communities from the Delaware River and Bay under freshwater to marine salinity gradient to study organic matter... | ecosystem: Environmental > Aquatic > Marine >... | reverse complement strand
GGCAGTTTACCAGACAAAAACGCGTTAGTGGGATTGCAAAAAATGGCTGCCAATGCTTCAAATATTGCTACTAAACATATTGTTGATGCTAGCTTATATTTAACATTAAGAACTTGTGAAAATATTTCATTAAGAATAGCTGATGCTTTAGAATTTGATTTAACTAAACAAGCGTTAATGCAAAGCATCTCTTTAACCAATACTCAAAACTTAGAAGAATTAAAAAACCTTCATTTATATGATTTTGGTATTTATCTTGAGCTTGAACCTGATGATGAAGAAAAAGCTATGTTAGAACAAAACATACAAGTGGCTTTACAATCAGGTCAAATATATTTAGAAGACGCTATTGATATTAGAGAAGTTAAAAATATAACTTTAGCTAATCAAATATTAAAATATAGAAGAATACAAAAACAAAAACAAGATCAACAGGCTCAACAAGCGCAAATACAAGCACAGGCACAATCAAATATGCAACAGTCTGAGCAAGCGGCTTTAAATGAAGTTCAAAAACAAGAGGCTTTAGCTAATACTGAAATACAAATAGAACAGGCTAAGTCTCAGTTTGAAATACAACGAATGGAGCAAGAGGCATTAATTAAAAAACAATTAATGGCTGAAGAATTTAACTATCAATTACAATTAGCACAAGCTAAAATAAAAACCGATAGAGAAAAAGAACAATTTATCGAAGATCGTAAAGATAAAAGAACTAAAATACAAGCAACGCAACAATCTAAAATGATTGAGCAACGTCAAAATGACTTGTTACCTACAGATTTTGAATCAGCAGGTATGGATAATTTAGGCGGATTTGGTTTAGAGCAGTTTGAACCGCAATAAACTATTTATTAATTTTTATTATATTATATTATGTCAGAACAAGTAAAAGAAGAAGGCACGTTTAAAATTAAACGTAAACCTAAACAATTGGTAAAAGACGATGTTATTAAAGTCGATTTATCAAAACCTAAAACAGAAGAAACAGATGCCATTCAAGTCGGAGAAACAAAGAAGGTGGTTGTGGAAGAACAAACCGGAGATAGCCCTAAAGTGGACGAACAAATACCAGAGCCCAGCCCAGTTTCTGAAATTAAAGAAGAAGAAGTAAAACCTATTGAAGAAAAAGTTGAAGAAGAAATACAAGAAATAGGTGAAAAAATTGAAGAAAAAGTTATTGCTCCTACACCTGAAGAGGCAAGAGAAGTAGCTAAATTACCTGAGAACATTGAAAAAGTCGTAGACTTTATGAAAGAAACAGGTGGAACATTAGAAGATTATGTAAGATTAAATGCTGATTATTCTAATGTAGATAATGATACTCTTTTAAGAGAGTATTACAAACAGGCCAAATCACACTTAGATTCAAGTGAAATTAACTTTTTAATTGAAGATAATTTTTCATATGATGAAGAAGTGGACGAGGAGCGCGAGATTCGTAAAAAGAAACTTGCGTATAAAGAAGAGGTTGCAAAAGCCCGAAAGCATTTAGATGGTTTAAAAAGTCAATATTACGAGGAAATCAAGTTGAGACCTGGTATGACACAAGACCAACAAAAAGCAATGGACTTTTTCAATCGCTACAATGAAGAGCAAAACACAGCTCAACAACAACATGAGGACTTTAAGTCTAATACTAAAAACTATTTTACTAATGAATTCAAAGGTTTTGATTTTCAAGTTGGTGAAAAAAAATTTAGATACGGAGTTAAAAATCCTAATGAAGTTGCAGATAAACAATCGAATATTACAAACACAATTAAGAAGTTCTTAGATGATAAAGGTAATGTAAAAGATGTTAAAGGTTATCACAAAGCTATGTATGCCGCTGAGAATGTTGACAAAATTGCACAACATTTTTATGAGCAAGGTAAATCCGATGCTACTAAAAATCTTGTTGCTAAGTCTAAAAACATATCCGAAGACGTTAGGCCTTCGCCTACCGGAGACGTATTTGTTGGAGGATTAAAAGTTAAATCAATCAGTGGTCTTGATTCTTCAAAACTGAAGATAAAATCAAAAAAGTTTAACTAAAAACAAAATTAATTATTATGGGACAAATTAATCCTGTGTTTGGAAGCATTACACCTTCTCAACAACAATTAGCTTTGCAAAACAATTATCTAGCATTTAACGCTGGAGCTAATGACTTTGTACAGCAATACCTACCTGAAGTTTATGAAGCTGAGGTAGAAAGATATGGAAACAGAACTTTAAATGGTTTCCTTAGAATGGTTGGCGCTGAAATGCCAATGACATCTGATCAAGTAATTTGGTCTGAACAAAATAGATTGCATGTATCTTATAGCAACGTAGCTTGCCCTCAAGGTGGTGGTGCTGCAAACTTTATTTTAAACATTCCAACTAATACTACAACAATTCAAAATGCTATTTTCCCTAACGATACTATCGTTGTTATGGATCCTACTACTGGAGTTACTGTAAAAGCTGTAGTTGGTGCAATTGGCGCTGGAGCTGGTACATCAACTAACGTTACAGCTTATCCATTTACTATTGCAGATTTTTCTGCTGCTAGTGGTGGTTTCCCTGTTTCTGCAGTTGGAGCTGGTACTTTAAAAGTATTTGTATATGGTTCTGTATTCGCTAAAGGATCTGCTGGTCCTGTTAACGCTGCTGGAACTGCCGGTTCTTACAAGTCAATTCAGCCTCAGTTCACGCAATATGCTAATCAACCAATTATCATAAAAGATTCATTTGAAATTAATGGTTCTGATATGGCTCAAATCGGTTGGGTAGAAGTTGCTACAGAAGATGGAACATCAGGATACTTATGGTATTTAAAGTCTGAGTCTGAAACGAGATTACGTTTTGATGATTACTTAGAAATGTCAATGGTTGAAGGTGAATTAGCTGCTGCAGGTAGTGGATTCGTTGCTCAATCAGCTAACGTACCAGGATTTACTGGTGCTGGTGGTGCTGCTGTTGCTCACGGTACTCAAGGTTTATTCCAAGCGATTCAACAAAGAGGTAATATACTATCTGGATTTTCTGCAGGTACTGGTATTTCTGACTTTGATCAAGTGCTTAAAAACCTAGACACTCAAGGCGCTATCGAAGAAAACATGCTTTTCTTAAATAGAGATCTTGATTTAGATTTTGATGATATGCTAAGTCAAATTTCCTCTGGACAAGCTGGCGGAACTGCTTATGGTTTATTTGAAAACTCTGAAGACATGGCTTTAAATTTAGGTTTCTCTGGTTTCAGAAGAGGTTCTTATGACTTCTACAAAACTAGCTGGAAATACTTAAACGACGCTTCTACAAGAGGTGGTGTAGCGGTAAGTGGAATTGAAGGTGTATTAATTCCTGCTGGAACTTCAACTGTTTATGACCAACAATTAGGTACAAACATAAGAAGACCATTCTTACACGTTAGATATAGAGCTTCACAAACAGAAGACAGAAGATACAAAAACTGGATCACAGGATCTGCTGGTGGTGCTTACACTACTAACATTGATGCGATGCAAGTTAACTGGTTATCTGAAAGATGTTTGGTTACTCAAGCCGCGAATAATTTCGTATTATTCCAACAATAAGATTGCTGTAGTAGTTACCCTCGTTGAACTAACGGGGGTAATTATTACTTTTATTAATTATATTATATTATATCATGTCAAAAACAAAAGAAATAAAAGCCCCTAAATGGGAGATAAAAGATAGAAGATACTATCTACTAGGCAACAAAGAGCCTTTAACATATACTTTAGCATCTAAAAACTCAAGAAGACATCCACTATTGTGGTTTGATGAAAATACAAATATTCAAAGAGAAATAAGATATGCCACTAATCAAAACTCCCCTTTAGTTGATGAACAAAAAGGAGAGGTTACATTAGGTCATATTATATTTGAAGATGGTGTTTTAGCTGTTCCTAAAGAAAAACAAAATTTACAAAAATTACTTTCACTATATCACCCTAAAAAAGGGATAATATATCAAGAATACCAAGCTGAAGTTATAGCTCATGATGAGTTAGAAGATATTAACTTAGAAATTGATGCTTTAATTGCTGCAAAAGAAATGGATATTGATCACGCTGAAGCTGTATTAAGAGTAGAAATTGGTAGTCAAGTCAATAATTTAACTTCAAAAGAACTAAGAAGAGATTTACTTATAATGGCTAAAAAGAATCCATCAGGATTTTTAGATATAGCATCTGATGAAAACGTAGGTCTTAGAAACGTTGGTATTGTTGCTGTAGAAAAAGGTATTATTAAAATATCACAAGATCAAAGAGATTTTATGTGGGGATCTAATGATAGAAAATTAATGACTGTACCTTTTGATGAAAACCCTTATTCAGCGCTAGCCGCTTGGTTTAAAACTGATGAAGGTGTTGAAGTTTTTAAAACAATCAAGAAAAAGTTACAATAATATGTGACTATAATTATAGTGAAGGGTCACTTTGGTGGCCCTAATCACTATTAACTAAAATATTAAAATGGCAATAAACGTAAATACTGTATATCAAACCGTTTTATTAATACTTAATAAAGAGCAGAGAGGTTATATGACACCTGTTGAGTTTAATAAAACAGGTGCTCAAGCTCAATTAGAAATATTTGAAACATATTTCGATAGTTTAAATCAGCAGATACGTATTCCACAAACAGATACAGATTACGCAGATAGAGTGGCTAATCTTGATGAAAAAATCTCTATATTTAAAGAATTTGGAAACGCTACATCAATATCTTCAAGTAACGTTTTTAATTTACCACAACAATTTTCTGGTTCAGGACCAATAGCAACAACTACTTTACCCGCGGCAACAGCAGGAGGAACAACAGCTTATGTTATTCAAACAGCTACAGCTGATCAAGTTGCTAATGGAGTTGTAGAGATATTTGCTAATGGTATATTGCTTTCTGAAGCTTCTTACGATATATCTGGTACAACAATAAATTTCTTTTCACAACCAGCAGCTGGTCAAACGTTAATTGTAAATGTTTATCCAAAAGAATTTTATAGATTAGGAGATTTGTTTTACACAAAAAACTCTTCATCTATTCAAGAACTACAAAGAGTGGGGTCTAAAGATTTATACCACTTGTTATCATCTAATCTTACCGCTCCTACAACAACATATCCTATTTATACTTATAAAGATAACAAATTTACTGTATATCCTACATCTATAAATAATAATATTACAGTTTCTTATATAAGAAAACCAATAGCTCCTATATGGAATTTTACTACTGGATTAAATAATCAATATCTATTTAATTCCTCAACTTCTTTTAACTTTGAGTTACATCCTTCTGAGCAAACAGAATTAATATTAAAAATATTACTTTATGCTGGTGTTGTAATAAGAAGCCCTGAAATAGTACAAGTAGCCGCACAACAGGTAGCACAAGAAAATATTAACCAACAAAGATAATAAAAAATGGCAATACAACCACCTAATAATGGGTTAATAACCGAAAACGCACAACAGTATTATCAAGGTTCTCAAAGTTTTAGAGGAGATGCCGGTAATACAACTGGTCAATCTTTTGTTACAAGTTTTGATACAGATCTTTATTTAGGCAGCACAACAAGCTGGTCACCTACAGACCCCAGCTATGCTTTAAATAATTTTAAAATATACACAAGCGCTTCGGGTTTAGCTGGTACATGGACAGAATGGGTTACAGCATTTACAGTTACAGGTGGTAAAACAATAACTCTTACCGCTGCGCCTGGCGCTAATCAATATATAGTTGTACAATTAAGCATATTAACTGGTGGTAAATATGGTGCAACAGAAGCTGAAAAAATATATGGTGAAACTGTAGAAGATAATTATGGTAGTTATGAATACACAAAGCTACATGATGTAATTGATAATTTTTTAATTGCATACGTTGGTGCTGGTAAACTTATACCTAGCGTAAAAAGAACTGATGTTATATTCCATGCAAAACGTGGTTTACAAGAGTTTAGCTATGATACATTAAAAAGTATTAAATCAGCTGAGTTAACAATACCGGCTGGCCTTACTCTAGTTTTACCACAAGATTTTGTTAACTATGTTAAGATGTCTTGGATAGATGGTTTAGGTGTTAAGCATCCAATATATCCTACAAATAATTTAACAACAAGCCCTTATTATACTCAAGCCCAAGACTCTGCGGGTATACCAACTCAAGATAGTTTTGGTAATGATGTTGAAGGTACTTCTATAACTCAAGAAAGATGGCATGAGGCTAACGATAGGCTTGTAAATGGTAATTTTAATATAAACAACTTTAACGCGCAAGATGCTAATGTTTTAAATAGAGGTTTTTATAATGGAGCTTTAGGGCAAAGATATGGATTAGATCCACAATTAAGTCAATCTAATGGTTGGTTTAATTTAAACGAAAGAGAAGGTAAAATCTCTTTTTCATCTAATTTAGTTGATAAACTTATAGTTCTTGAATATATTTCTGATGGAAATGCTTATGATTTAGATGCTAGAATACCTAAGCTTGCTGAAGAGGCTTTATACGCTCATATAATACATGCTATCTTATCAGTTAGTTCTGGTGTTCAAGAGTATGTTGTAAGAAGATTTAAACAAGAAAGAAGTGCAAAATTAAGAAACGCTAAAATAAGGTTGTCTAACATTAAACTTGATCAAATCGTACAAGTTATGAGAGGTAAATCTAAATGGCTTAAATTTTAATAAATGGCTGAAATTAAAAATAGTTTTCTAAGATCCAAGATGAATAAAGACTTGGATGATAGATTAATACCTAATGGTGAATATAGAGATGCGCAGAATATATCTGTAGGTAAATCTGAAGCTGATGATATAGGTGCTTTAGAAACTGTTTTAGGTAATACTTTAGTTACTAATTTTGGTTTAAGTGGTGTAGAAACAATTGGTTATAAAACAATAGAAAACACAAATCAAATTATTGTTTTTTTAACTGATAACACTAATCACTATATATATAGTTACATACCTAATACAACTCCTGTTCTTTTAGTAACAGGTTCTTTTTTAAATTTTTCTACTAATAGCCCTATAACTGGTATAAGTGTTATAGAAAATTTATTATTTTGGACAGATAACAGAAATCAACCAAGAAAAATAAATTTAAATTCAACTAACAATGGTGCGTACTACACTGAAGAGAATCATATATCTGTAGCTAAATATAATCCTTATCAACCTATAGGTCTTTTAAGTAAAACTTCTAAAATCACATCTGGTTTAGTTGGTGACATATTAACTGTTCCAAACACTACTGGCATAGTAAAAGGAATGTCTGTGGTAGATTATTCTAACAATACTTTAGGCCCTGAAGATTATGTTTATGTTTTAGATATACCTTCTTCAACAACAATACAATTAAAAATTCCTATAGGTCACACTATCACTGGTGTAACAAGTGGAGACACTATATATTTTCTTCAAACAACAATGACAGGTGAGTCTATTACTTTTGATTTTAATCAAGGTAATACTTGGCCTGGTGATCCTGATTATTTAGAAAGTAAACTTGTAAGATTAAGTTATAGGTTTAAATTTGATGACGGTGAATATTCTTTAATGGCTCCTTTTACTCAAATTGCTTTTATACCTAAACAAAAAGGTTATTTTTTAGGAAGTGGAGAAAGTACTCCTGGCGCAGGTGATCAAACGGCTGAAGATGAAGACAGTGCGTATAGAAGCACTATTGTAGAATTTATGGAAAACGGAGTTCAAAATATTAAATTATTAATTCCTTTTCCTGATACATTAAATAAAATTCAACCTTCTTCAGAAGCATCTTATAAAATAAGATCAATTGATATACTTTATAAAGAATCTGATGGTTTAGCTGTAAAAGTTATTGATACAATAGATTATGACGAGCCTTTTAATGAAACTAATGGAGATGCTTGGACAGCAACAACCGATACTAATATTTTAACATATAATTATCAGTCTAGAAAGCCGTTTAGAACACTTCCCACCGCACAAACTACAAGAGTTTACGACAAAGTACCTGTTAAAGCTTTAGCTCAAGAAACAGCAGGTAATAGAATTATATATGGTAATTTTTTAGATAAATATACTTCTCCTAGGTTTTTAGAATATATAATTGGTGTTGGTCCAAAATCATTAGCTAAAAATTACGACAACTGGGCAGAGTATCCAAATCATACCGTAAAACAAAATAGAAATTATCAAGTAGGTTTTGTTTTAGTTGATAAATTCGGTAGACAATCAGATGTTATTTTATCTGGAGTAAAAACTCAAGCAACAGTGGCTGTTGATGGTACAGTATATGGTGGTGACACTATTTACAACCCTTATAATTCTAGCGTAAGTGATTTAAAAAATTGGTTTGGAGATGCATTAAAAATAGATATAAGTTCACCAATAACTGTTGCAAAAAATGATGTTGTTGGAACTCCTGGTTTATATGCTAATCCTGGAACTGGTTATAATACATATAATGCTACACCTGGAAACCAACCTGTTATAAACGGTAATACATACACATTTACGTTAGGTTCTGGTCAAACACAAGTGCCAACTATTGGTTCTTTTTTAGAGGGTGAGTTTACAGATTATGTTAAAGTTGCAAACGTTACAAATGTAAACAATGATTACACTATAACAACAATCGGTCAAGTAAGTTCTATATATTTGCAACAATCACCATCTGATCCTGATGTAAAATATAAATACACTATTAATCCTACTGGTTGGTATTCATATAAAGTTGTTGTTAAACAACAAGAGCAAGATTATTACAATTGTTATTTGCCTGGTTTTTTAAATGGTTATCCTCAGTTTCAATCAGGCTCCAACCCTTTTCCACCTGGTGAAGATAATAAAACGGCACATACGGTTTTAATAAATGACAACATAAATAAAATACCTAGAGATTTGTCTGAAGTTGGACCTCAGCAAAAACAATTTAGAAGTTCAGTTCAACTATTTGGTAGAGTTGAAAACACTTTAATAGTTAGTTCTCCACCTACAACTGATGATCCTAAAAATAATAGACAGTTTTTTCCAGGTGTAAACACTGATACGGCTATTACTATAGGTACAGCCACTGATTTAAACATGAGCTACTCTGATTTAAAAGAGCCTCAAGGTCATGATAACTTTTATCAATTAGATACAGATCCTCTTATAGCTAGAATTAGTACATCTCAACCTATTGGTCTAATACATACTAATGATGATAATACGAACATGTATTATAATTTATCTATTTATGAAACCGAGCCTCAGGATTCTTTATTAGATATATTTTGGGAAACGCCAACGGTAGGTTTAATATCAACATTAAATGACGCTATTCTTTCTGAATATGAAGGCGCTGTTGGTTGGTCAACTTATAGTTCTAGCGGTTTCACAGAAAGCATGAGTGGTGATTTTATAACAGGATTATCACCAGTTGATCAATCTGGTAACAATCTTTTTAATACATCTGCTTCAGCAATAACTGTTCTTGACGGGGCTGATAATGATGTTTCAGGTCAATTCAGTATCACAAGAACTGGGGCTGGAACTTTAGGTGATCCGTATTTATATAATTTTGGAAAAATTGGTGATGAGTTTGTTTACAATTATAATCCAAACCCAAGATCTTACACTATATCAGCGGTAATAACAAACAATGAACCTGTTAGTCCTGTTACAAACCCAACACCTTTACAATTAAACGTTTTTTTACAAAACACTCAGCCAATTATAAACAGCGGTAATCCTTTACCAGCTGTAAACGATGTTAATCAAAATTTTGAAGGAACTATAGTTACAATAACCGGTGAAAACGGTGCGGCTAGTTCTAGTAGAAAATCAGAGCAATTAAAATGGAGTATTTCAAACGTCAGTCCTTCGTTATACGCTGGAGTTTTTTCTATAAATGAAACAACAGGGGTTATAACTAAAACAGGCACAGGAACAAACCCTGGCACATGTACATTAACTGTAAAATTAGAAGATGCTTATAATGGTTCTGCTTTAGCTAGTGGTTCTTTAAGTCAAACTGCAACACAAGAAATTGGTATTGTTTCAGCTGTTATAGGTACACTGTTTGAAGCATCGGCTCCAAGTGTGTTTAGCCAAGCTTGTCATTTTAGTGGATCTTCAAATCCTACGTGTGGTGATAATCTTTACTATAATCAAACAAGTTCTACTCCTACGGTTGGTGATGAAATAAGACAAGGTCCTAATGGAAGTAGTTCACCTTTAGCTGTTGCTGGATATTACTCTTATAACTGTAACAATACTGGTTCTGGTAATAGAAATTACTTTCAGATACAAGGTAATGATGGTATAATAGATGTTGTAAGTACATGTTAAAATAAGTGATAATAAAATTATGGCAATAATAGAAATAAAATACTTTAATTCTTTTTTACTTAAAAAAATTAAGACTATTGTAGATGCTGCTACAAAACCTGCAGCGCCATACGCTAACGTGCCTGGTGACTATGCGGCTGTTGCGGCAAATGATTGGTATATAGAAGAGGCTAGAATACGTGGAGGTTACAATAACACAACTGTTGATTTTGGTGTTAAAGCTTATTTAGATGAAGAAAATACTGATCAACAAAATAGATTTAATACTTTAATTTATTCTGGTATTTTTAATTCTAGAACTGGAGTTAATGATACTAATCAATTTTCTGTAGGTCAAGACATAACTAGATCTGCAGATCCAGCAAACGGCTCTATACAAAAACTATACGCTGAAGATACTAACTTAATTATATTTCAAGAAGATAAAGTTAGTAGAGCTTTAATAGATAAAGATGCTATATATTCAGCAGAGGGTGGCGGTAGTGTAACCTCTAGCAATTTAGTAATAGGACAAATAGTGGCTTATGCAGGTGAATACGGTATTGCTACAGATCCATTTAGTTTTGCTGTATATGGTTATAGAAAATATTTTACAGATAGAAAAAAAGGATGTGTATTAAGGTTGTCTGCTGATGGTATTACAGAAATATCATCTTATGGTATGCATGACTTTTTTAGAGATGAATTAGCTGGTGTAAACAATAACACTGGTAACGCTGAACCAGTGCAGCAAATAAGAGCTGGATGGGATATTCACACTAAAAATTATGTTTTATCTATTCAAAAAACAAACGGTTCTTATAAAACAGTTTCATTTGATGAAGGTGTTTTAGGTTGGACAAGCTTTTTTGATTATAAACCTGATTTTTTAGTTAGTTTGCAAAATAATTTTTATAGTTTAAAAAATGGACAGCTTTGGCTACACAATGCTGGTAATTATGGTAGTTTTTATGGAACTACTTATGACTCAAACGTAACAGTTATTTTAAATAAAGAACCATCATTAGTTAAAAACTTTAAAACAATTAACTATGAAGGAGGCGATGGTTGGCAGCTAGAAAGCATGGTAACTAGTTCTGGTGACGTTTCTGTTCCAATTGGTGCATATACATTACAAACAACTTTAAGCTCTTTAGAATCAAGTTTATTTTCTAACAATTTTAAAAGAAAAGAAAAAAAGTTTTTTGCAAACTTAATAAACAACTCACCGGCAACAGGAGGTGAAATACTATGGGGACCATCTTCTACGGGATTAAAAGGTTTCTTTACAGAAGCTAAAATAAAGCTTGTTAATAGTGACTACCCGACAACTAAAAAAGAATTATTTGCAGTATCATCTGATATTGTAGAATCATCATACTAAATAATATGGAAGAAATTTTAATACAAATATACGAGTGGTTTTTCGGTAATCCGCATGGGGTTGTGATGGCTGAGCCATTAAGTGCTTTAGCTGTTGCCGGTATTGGAGCTGGTATAAATTTAATATCTGGTCTTTTTGGAGGCGGAGCCGCTAGACGTAGACAAAGAAGAGCAATGGCTGAAAAAAGAAGATTAGAAGGTAAGCTTGATAGTCTTGAAAAAAGTAGACAAGCTATTATAAACCCATATGAAGGTGTTACAGACATTTCAAGTATGGCAAAAGATTTAAGTGGTATGGTTTCAAATCCGTTTGCTAGCTTAGGTGTTGCTACCCAAGCTGCTGAAATGCAAATTGAACAAGCTGATATTGCTTTAGCTAATACATTAGATACATTAAGAGCCACAGGTGCTAGTGCTGGAGGAGCTACTGCTTTAGCACAAGCTGCGTTACAAAGTAAAAAAGGTGTGTCAGCTAGTATAGAGCAGCAAGAAGCGCAAAACGAAATAAGAAGAGCACAAGGAGAAGCTAATTTAGAAAGATTACAAATGGCTGAAGCTCAACGAATACAAAACATTGGTATGAGTGAAGCTCAAAGATTACAACAAGCAGGTGTTGCTGGTAAACAATTCATGTTCTCAACAAGAGAGAGAAGAGAGGGTGAGCAATTAGATAGAGTGTCAGCTCAAATTTCAGGAGCACAAAAACAAGCTGCTCAAGCCTCTGCAGATAGAGCTGCTATAAGCTCTAGTATGATTAGTGGTTTAGGTAATATAGCTGGATCATTAATAACCAGCGGTGCTTTGGGTTCTTCAACACCTAGAACACCTGTTAACACAGTTAGTTCTTTTTCAACTCCTTCATCTGGAGTTGTAAGCAGTACTCCAATAGCATCAAACAATCCTTTTGCTGTTACTAATCCATTATTTGATTAATTATGAGTTATAGAAATCCAGTTACATATGTAGATTCACAAAGTGGAAAATACTTTGCTAGTGCTATACAGAATATTTCAAATACTACAGCTGGTGTTATAGACACATTAGGCGCTAAAGCTGAAGCTGAAAGAAAAAAGAAAGAAGAAGAAAACTTTAAATTATTAAATGATGTAACTAAATATAATTTAGATTATTTAAATAATGCAAACCTTGCTTCTAAAGATTTTGATATACAACCTGCTTTACAACCTGCTTTGTCAGGTTTAGTAGATCAAGGCGCTAGAATAAAAGCACAACTACTTAACTCTAAAAATCCAGCTGAAAGAGCACAATTACAATCTCAATTAGCACAGTATGAAACTTTTTTCAAAGGTGGTGGTATGAAAAACTTACTAGAGTCTTTTCAAGAAAAAAGAGAATTGTTTTCAAAACTAGGTGTTACTGGTAAAGCTGGTGCTGAAGGTGGTATAGATATGAAAAAACTAGATCCTAAATTAGCTAAATTTTTTATGTCTACTTACAATGATACATTACCTTCGGATTTAGGTATTAACATAGTTAATAACAATGGGGTTTTTGATATTGTTTTAAACTCGACAGGAGGTCAATTTGGTAAAGAAGGTGGTTATCAACAAAGTTTAATGGCTTTAATGTCAGCTGATTTACCTATTATACCAGGTATAACATCTGAACTTAACGCAACGCTGACTGAAGATAAATTAATTGACAAAAATGGTACTGCTTATATAAACGGAGGCCAAGCTGCTAGTTACTTAACAGCTGGAAAAGTTATAAATTTAAATGGTCAAGCTATTCAAACTTACGACTTTACAGATACAAATAAAGCTTTGTTTAGACAAAACATGGAAAAAAATGTTTTAGCAACATTAGCTGGATATTCTAATCAAGGTAGTTTAATGGATGGGCCTGGTACTGGTTTTAATGCTATAGAAAGTTATTACAATAATGTACTTCGTGAAAAAGGGGATGATCATGAATTAAAAATAGGCAGCGAACAAGGAACATCATTAAGTAAAGAGTCTTTGGAAATAGTTAAAAACAAAATGCTTGACAAAATGGAAGAAAAGTTTGAAAAAAGTATTCCACAACAAGCGTTTAAAAAAGTTTCTACAGGAACTAGTAATAGAGGAACTGCAGCAGAAAGAACAATTGCAAGCCAAAAACAAAATTTAAATAACGTTGCTAATTACTTAAAAGAAGGTAACAGTGTTATGGATTTATACAGGAGTGTAACAGAAAGTCCTCAACAATTTGATTACATTAGTGATTATGATGGTGGATTAATTACTCCTACTGAATATATAAATGAAATTGAAACTTTTGATTTAGATTACATGAAAAAAATAGGTATTTTAGAGAGTAATGCTAGAGAAAAAGACAGAGAAGAATTTATTAAAAGTGAAAAAAATAAATTAGCTGATGGTCAAATAAAAGAATTAGTTAACTTTGAAATAACAGAAGATGGTGTAAGTTCAAACTTTGGTGAAACACTTCCAGAACAAAAAGCTATGGTAAAATTATTATTAGAAATACCTCAATTTTCTAAACTTAAACCATCTCAAATAGACGCAGTAGTTAAAGATATTATTAAGAATAGAAAGAAAAAAGAAGTTACAATAAATCCTTTTGATGGAGATTTTTTAGCAGAATATAAAGGTATCAAATTTTAATTTAATATGAACGAACAGCAGATCTTAGAACTAAAGCAACTTGTAGATCAATTAACCGATCAAGGTTTGCCAACTGAAGAAATTCAAGCTCAAGTTGATTTAAGAAAACAAGAGTTTAAACAACTCAATGAATCAGCAAAGACAACACCTGTAGTTCCGGATGCGGTTGCAGGAGAGGAAATAGCATCCGATATGGTATTACCCTCGGATCCTGGTTCTTCGGTTTCTACAGATCCTAAAACAAAATCTGAAAAAATGACAGCTAAGTTTAATCCTAAGGGTTTAAACTACACTGATTTAAAAATAGAAACAGATAAAAAATACAAAACTAAAAGTTCTACACCATCTGGTTTGTTAGGAGAATTAAGAAGGCTTAGAAATTTAGATGAAGCTGAAAGATATGAAGATGAAATTTTAAATGCTACAGCAAATATACCTAAAGAACAATATACAAAAGAATTAGCTGATGCTTATTTTAATTTAGACAATATACCTAAAGGTAGAAGAGGAGGTAGAGATGAAGACTTTAGGGTTTTTCCTGGTCAAAGTATTGAAGAATATTTAGGTCCTGAAAAATTTTCTCAATATAAAAGTTATAATGAAACTGGAGAATTAATAGGTTACAATGAAGACAATCAACAGCGGTTAGACGAATTACAACAGCAAACTGAAATAGCTACTAAAAATAAAGTTCAACAACAATTGTTAAGAGATGTTCCTACAGATGTTAAAAATAAAATGACACTGTTTGGAGAGGGTGAAAAGTTTAAAACACAAGAAGATCAAAAAAAATACATTGATTCTACCATAAAATACGTACAAAACGAAGACAATAGAATAAAACAGTTAGAAATTCAATATCAAGCAGAAACTAAAAAATACGAAGATGCTTTTAATAATATACAAGCTGGTGTAACTAACATAATTCAAAACTCTCCTGATGGAAATGTTAATTTGGCGCTGCCAGAACAGCAACAAGCTTATAATGAATTAATAGAAAAAAACAATAGTTTAGTAGAAGAGTATACTTTACAAAGTTTTGATCAAAAATATTCACAATTAATAAAAGCTAACAATAAAAATAATTTATTAAAACAAGACTTTCAAAAAAATTATGAAAATATTGTTGATTCTAATATATTAGAGCAAAATTTAAGTTTAGATTACACGCTAGGAGCAAGAACAGCTATGGCTATGGAAGAGTTTTTTGTTCAAGGTGCTGTAAACTTTGGTTCTTTAGCTGCTCAAGGTTATTTAAAAACTATACAAAAAATTTCTTTAGATGATACTGAAGCTGTAGATCAAATGTTAGGTGTTATTAAACAAAATACAGTTGATTATAATAGACGTATTGCTGAAAAAAGAGAAACAACTATACCGCAAAACATCACGCTAGATGATATAGGAAACAATAAAGTAGGTTTTTTTGATTGGTTCACTGAATCGTTTGCAAACAATTCACCATCAATAGCCACTGCATTTATACCTGGAGGTTTAGCTTTAAAAGGAGCTAGAGGAATAAGCGCAGCTAAAGGTTTAGGTTATTCTACAATGAAAAAAGCTCTGCAAAGTCAAAAAGCTTTTACAACATTGGGTATGAGGACCGCTCAAGGTATATTTTTTACTGGAGAAACTGGTGGTAAGTTTGGAGAAATTGAATTGACAGAAAGCAGTGCTAAAAAACAATTACCTAAATTAAAAGAACAGTTGTCTATAACTACAGATTTTAATAGACAAGAAGAGCTTAAAACAGAAATAGAAGAATTAGAAAGAGTTAGTAGCTATAGTTTTACTCAAAAAGCTTTTACATCGTATGGTTATGGCACGGTTGCTACGGTTGCAGAAACCTTAGGTACATTACCTTATTTAACAGGCGCGAGAAGTCTTGTTAAAAAAATGGGTAAACAGGAATTTAAAAAAGAATTTTATAATACTCCTTTTAATTTTGGAGTAAATGTTGCAAAAAAAACATTATCTGGGTTATCACCTATAGTAACAAAAGCAATGCCTGTAGAAATATTAGAAGAAACTTTAACACAGGTTGGTCACAATGCTTTAGATATTATTGTTTTAGATGAAAACAAAAGCTTAATTGAAGGTGTTGATAAAGAATTTTTTGCTAATACAGCTATAACTACTTTAGGTATATTTGCTCCTAAAGCTGGTGGTAATATTAATAATATTTTAAAAAATGAGTTTAGAATAAAAAGCGAAGTTGATTCTAATCAAGATTTTGTTAAAGAATTAATAAGTTTAGAAGAAAGTATAAAAAGTGGTAAATTAAAAGGTAAAGAACTTGTTGAAGCTAGAAAACAAAAATTATCTATTTTAGAAAGTTTAGCTATCAATGATGTTATGTCTATGCAAAAACTTGCTGCTCTTACAGAAGATGAAATCTTAGAAGCTGCTGATTTAACAAGACAGTTAAGAGAAATAGGTAAAGCATCTTACAACTTAGGTGCTACTGGAGATTTATCTGAAGCTGGTAAAAAAGCAAAACAAAACTTAATAGATCAATATAAATCAGTTGATAAAAAAAGAAGCCAAATATTGAATACTAGCAAAATGAAAGCTAGAAATACAATGAATGAAGTTATGGAAACTTACGGCGATGCAATTACAAACCCTGATTTGCAGTATGATTTTGGTTTATATAACATGTACACTGATGTAGCTATGACATTGATGCCTAAAGATGGTGAGTATATTGTGATAGAAGATGTTACCAATATAGGTGATCAGTTAGCTCAGTTTAATCCTGAAGTTGTAAAACAAATAAAGTCTAGATTTGAGGCTGGCGCTAATGCAGCTAAAATAGGTAATAATATTATAATAAATGATACAGCTATAAAACAAAAAATAGCATTTTCTTTAACTTCAGCAGACGGTAGATATTCAGCTGTTGCACCATTAGAAGAACTTTTTCATATATATAATAAAAACAATAATGTTGTAAATGAGCAAGGAGAACTAAGTGAAGAGGCTGCGCAAGCTGTAGATGAAGCTATACAAATTTTAAACAACAAAAAAGAATTAGGTGATATAAGCGAAAAAGATTACAATACTTTAATGCAAAGATTTGAACTTTATAAACAAGGTGGTAGAGGAAAAGTAATTAAGCAAGATGGAACAAGAGGAAAAGCAAAAGTTGATGCTGAAGAAATTATCGCTCAAATAAATAACGCTGTTGCGTTAGGTGTTTTAAACATACAAGATATAACCTCTATGCCCGGTTTAAAAGGATTTATTAATAATCTTTCAGGCGGATTATTTGGTGATGCTAGCTGGATGTTTAGATTAAAAGACGGTGAAGATGTGTTTAGATTTATAAAAAATTATCAAAACACTATACAACAAGGTAAACCTATTGATACAGCACCTGAAGATGAAGATATTAAATTATCTAAATCAGATAGTGATGCTGTTCAAACTATATTTGAACAAAAAGGAAAAGAAGGCGCTTTTGAAATAATAGAAAAGTTTAAACCTATTACAAATAGAATTGTACAAAGAAGAAGTGAAGCTCCTGGTTTTGATAGACAATTGTTAACCGATGAAATAGAAACTGGTAAACGTGGTATATTAGATTTAATATCAGAATATAAACCAGAAAGCGGAGTTCCATTAGCCGCTTATATAAATAAATTTTTACCAGCTAGAGCTATAGAAGCTTCTAATAGAGTTTTAGGTGAAAAATTTACAGTGGATGTTACAGAAGCTAGAGGAGTTACAGACACTACAACAGAAGAAGTTACCGAACAGGTTGTAGAAAAACCTACAAAAGCAAAAGAAAGTTTAAGGAAAAAAATCAAACTAGATAAAGCCACTACACAAAAGGTTATTGATGCTGTTACAAAAACGTTTGGTACTAAACTACCACCTGTAGACTCGCCTCAGTTTAAAAAAGCTTTACAAAAAGGTTTTAGAACAGAACTTAAAACTACTATAGCTAAAGATGTTTTAGGATCGAGAGCTGCTTATGAAACATTTTTAAGAGATAATTTTGAAAATATTTATGAAGCTATACCTCAAGATATTATAAACAAAAGATTTAGACAATTTGCTGAAGACACTGGTAAAAGAGAAAAAACTAAAGAAGGTAAGAAAATATTTAAGAAAAAAGATATTACTAAAGCTGAATTTATTAATTACTTTTTAGGTAGAGATGTTGGTACATCGACTAAAGGTACTAGAAAAGATGCGTTAGCCGAAGCGTTAGCAGAAGAGTTTGCTTTTGATGCTACAATGGAAACTATACAAAAACCAGAGATTGTAGAAAAAAGAGAGTTTGTAGATAAAACACAAACTACAGAAAAAGTTTCTAAAGCAATTAAAAGACCTATTGATTTAAAGTTTAGTAAATCTGAATTATTAAACGCTAATGAATCAGTTTTACAAAAATCTTTTGAAATAAGCGATAATGATTTTGCTGCTAATGATAAAGATTGGGGTGATCTTTTGGAAATATTAGGTGTTGAAAATTTAGACGTATCAGGAAAAGATAGAGAATTTTTTTTAGAAAAATTAAAAACAACTGGTCTTATTAAAGAATTACCTGAAATATTTATTAGAAATTTCCAAGGTACTACTAAAAGCATAAAAAACAACAAAGGAGAAACAATAGGTAGAGATTACCATAGAAGTGTATTTTTTAAAAATGTAAATGAAGCGAATGCGTGGATAAAACAAGCTAAAGAAGAAGGTTATACTTTTGCTCCAGAAACTCAAATGTGGAAAGATTTATTTACAAAAACTCCTTACACTAAAACAGTAAATAAAAAAGAAGTTTTTTCTTTAAAAAATAAGTTTAACGATATTAAGTTTATAAAGCAACAAGATAATAAAATAAAAGCTTTAAAAGAAACTTTTTTAATATTTGAAAAATTTATAAAAAAAGGTGAAGGAAAAGAAAACGCAGCTGTTGTTGCTGCACTTTTAAAATCTACATCTTCATGGCAAGGTCATTTTATAAGATTAAGTTCACCGGTTAAATTTTATTCATTAGGTCAATTATTTGACCCTATAACTAATAAGAAATTATTTACTGAAGAACATACTTTACCAGCTTCAGCAGTGGCTAAATATTTATTTGTTCAAGCTGCTAATGGAACTGTTAATAAAAACTTTAAAAACATAGAACGTAATTATTTTCAAGGAGCTTTATTGAACATTGATGATAATAAATTATCTGGTATAGGTGTAGATGGTAAAAAGTTTTCTTACAAAAGTAAAACACCTGATGGTTGGACACTAGAAGACAATGTTTGGTCGAGATATTTTAATCCTAATGTTGCTAACGTAGGTTTTGGTATTGATCCTAATTCTTTAATGACTTACCAAGGTAAAACTGTTTATGAAATTTATGGCGTAGATAATGCTGGTAATTTTATTGATGCTGATTATAATAAAGCTATAGCTAAACCTGCTGTTTTAAATAATGAAAAACTACCTTCTACAATTAAATTTAGTAAAAATAATTTATTTAACAATAGAGTTTTAGATAAAATGAAAACTCTTGATACTGAAGCTCAAGACGCTAGAATTAAATTTAGTAAATCAAAAAATCTTAATAAAGATTTTAATGATATAATTGAAAGAGCTACAGGTATTGGTACGGAAAAAAGATATGGCCAAACTAAAGCTAGAGCTGTAGGTGTTGACAAAGGTAAATTTAATTTACTAGGTATACCACCATCTGCTCAAGACTTTGTAGGTTTAACTAGGTACTTTGCTGGTAAAGGAAAACAAGGTGATGAAACTATTGCTTGGGTAAAAGAAAACTTTTTAGACCCATTTGCTAGAGCTAATATAGATATATCAAACGCTAG
>Ga0208643_1000751_pt1 | contig 20154 bp, 17 predicted proteins | sample VirMetDEL_Nov_12_FD_184516 | JGI IMG/M metagenome (GOLD analysis project Ga0208643, IMG submission 184516) | Aqueous microbial communities from the Delaware River and Bay under freshwater to marine salinity gradient to study organic matter... | ecosystem: Environmental > Aquatic > Marine >... | reverse complement strand
AAAGCCTTTAAAAATCCAATTAACCCATTTGTCCCATAGGGTTTTTACTTTTTCCCATGCTTTGCAACAAATGTTTTTACATTTTTCAATCATTTTTTTTCTCCTCAATTTCGTAAAAGAAGTTGTCTGTGTCTTCTGTTTGCCACTTCCTACTATCTTCTACATTCCACTCATTCGTTTGTACCTTCCAATCTGGAATCTCATCTTTAACTGTAAAAGATGGTATGTCCCAAATTAGTCTATTGTTAGGTTGTGCTGCATAATTGCCATCGTCTAAAGCAAGTATGTGAGCGCACTTATGTTCGTGCGGTATTTCCGAATGATCGGTATCTAATATATTACTCTCTGGGTGTGCAAAATCAACAGTAAATAAGTAAGCACCACTGTGCCATTTTTTATCTTTGCCTATGTATTTGCCGGATTGTCCGTCCAAGATATCCCAAGAATGAACAGCAGGATAGTAACTAAAAGAATTCCAAAGCTGAAGCTCATCAAGTCGTCTTCGTGGAACTTCTGTTGCCTTAAAACCCCGTTGAATAAACGCGCTAATAGGGAGGCGATAAAATACTGCACCACTCTCCATAATACAGTGGAAGAGTATAGCACGCCCAGTGATAGCTGACAGGCCAAATATAATACAGTCTTCAACTTCCCCATGATGTTTTTTAAGATCATATAAATATTCTCTTCTTATTTGAGCATAAGTTGGAGGTATGTTTGCGTTTAAATATGCCATAAATCATTTAACTTTTCCCCAATTAATACCATTTTTATAATTAACTTTGTTTTTAATTAATAAGGGAATTGCCTCCTCCATAGTTTTTTTAATTAATTTAGCTTGTTTATCATCTTTTATAGAAATACACAATTCATCATGAATCTGTATGTGAGGTAAAATGCCCTGCTCATATAAATCTACCATGGCCTGTTTTGTCATGTCAGCAGCTGAACCTTGAACTAATCTATTCAAAGCTTTGTATGTAAATGCTGGAGTATAGTAGTAATGAAAGTTTTTTAATTCTGGATCTGCCTTCCTTTCTTCATCTACAAGTTCTGCTTTATAAGCTGTGACAGCTTCCTCATATGTAAGAAGTGGAACGGTATCAAATTTACGTATTTTGTTATTCCATTTTTTATTTGTAGTTTCCCATTTGTCAAATCTACAAAATCTATCTCCTAAAGTAAACAAAAGCCCCTGTAATTTAGCAAACTCAATTAATTCCTCTGAAAGTTTTTTTACAAAGGGAACGTACTCATGATATCTTTTAAAAAGATCTTGAGCTTCAAATCTATCTAATCCTAATTCGGCTTGTAATTTAAATTTACCCATACCATAAAATAATCCAAGATTAATAGTTTTAGCTTGTGTTCTTGAAATTTTTGCCATATTTGCTACCACTTGATGAAAATCAGAATCCTCATCTTCTTCATAAGATTTTTTAATTTTATAAATACTATTTATTATATCTGTGTAATAAGGGTTTTTAAGTTTTTCTGGAACATCTTCTTGTAGAAACTCAGGATCATTTGTTAAAATTTTTATTGCATAATGTACAACGATCCGTGGTTCTTGTTGCGAGTAATCAAAACTTCCCCACTTGCACCCTTCTTCAGGTAAAAACATTTCTCTCATTTTTTTACCAAAAAATCCTTTTGATGGTATTTGTTGTAAATTAGGATTAGACATAGAAAATCTTCCTGTAATTGTACCACCTTGATCAGATCTAATTTGATTTATATCTGCATGTATTCTACCTTCATGTACATAACTTAATAGACCTTCTACAAAAGTATTTAAATTTTTATCTGCTTCTCTAGCTTTTGCTACCATTCTTAACAAAGGTTCTTTGTGTTTTATTAAATAATCTTTTGGAAGTTTAGGCATTTTAGATTTAGCTGTTATTTGATAGTCATCTACTTTTAAAAAATGTAACAACTCTTTAATGGAAGACGCTGCCCAAAGCTGTATATCTATTCCTGTTTTATTTTTTATAATTTTTATTATTTTATTTTTTCTACGAATCAAAAAACCCTTGAATTCATTAGCTTTTTGGACATCTATTCTAACTCCTTTGAATTTCATGTCAACCAAACAAGGAAATAATTTTGTTTCTAAATCAAAAATATTTTGCAAGCTTTTTTGTTTCTCTTCATATATAATTTCTTTTAATTTTTTTTCAAAAATATTCCACAGTCTTAAAGTTAAACTAACATCTTGTTCAGCATAATCTTTTACTAAACTATAAGGAAGTTTATGCATATTAGACATAGGGTCTTTTATTCCATGATCAGATAAAGATCGTTCTGTTAAATCCCATTTGTATTTTGTATCTTGTAAATAATCTTTACTAATTGCATCTAAAGAATACTTCATTCTATTTTCATCAATAACTGATGCTGCAATCATAGTATCTAATAAAGGTCCTTTAGGCATTTTCCCTGTTGCAGATCTTATCCAACATACATCGTACATTGCATTGTGAAATACTTTTTTTATCTTTTCATTTTGAAAAATTAAATTGTTTAATTTAAACCAAGTTTCTTTTGGATCTAAATTAGATGTCATCGCATGTTGTATTGGAAAATATAAAGTTTGTTTATGTGTAGCTACTGCTATACCAGTAACAAAACCATTTTTCACTACAGCTCCAGATCCTTTTTTCTTTAAGTCTGGATCATAAGTTTCTAAGTCAATGGCAACAGTATCAACTCCTTTTAAATCAAGATCTTCAATCTCTGGTACAGTGCACATTATTTATAATCTCTCTCTATTATCATTTCTATGTAATGCATAGCTTTCTCAAGATCTTCTTTCCCATTTTTTTGAGAATGCCTACATATGTACTTTATAGCATTACCCTCCGCAAAAAGCAACTTGTTGTCATTTACAAACTTACTTGGTTGAATCGCAAACTTTTTATAGTGAGATCCCGCAATTTGTTTATCGTACGTACTCATTTTTTCTTCCTAGCTCCCTTCCTGTTTGTGTCCTTAAAACCCATAAATCGTTCTTACCCCTGCTACACCCCACATATGCTAGATAAAGCTGCTCAAAATAGGGCTCAGGCCTTGTAATCGATAGATCTATGATGACATTATCTCTAGTAATACCCTTTACTGTATGAAAATTACCATATTCTATCTTAGCTTTTTGGTTTAAGTTGTTGTTATTAATTATGTTCCTTATGTACAAGACTTTTTCTTTAAATTTTTCTTGTGCTTCTTCTCCTTTTACTTTCTTACAAAGTTTATAAAAGTCTGTAGTAACAGCAATCGAAGAAGATAAATAACCTAAATTAACAAATTCTTGAAAAGTATAGTTTTTGTTAATCATTTTTTTAAAAATTCTAGAATCTTTTAATTTAAAATCTTTATCCATGTGCTTCCAATAACATTTAATTTGATCCAAAGATTGTGAAACTCCTTTTAAAAATAAAGGCCAAGAATAATGACAGTTGATTTCTGCATCAGATACTTTTTGATAACCCCCTACAAGAGAGTATTTAAATCCATATTTATGTAAAAAAGGCATTATCCATTGTTTTGATTTTTCTGTTCTAAAAGTAAATAAAAAAGATTCATCACTATTATTTATTTTACTTAATAAATTATTTAACTCTTCTGAGCCTTGTAAATTTGGTAGCATACTTACACTGCCTTTTACTTTTGTTGGAGACCAAACTCTTTTATAATCGTAGTGATCCCAAATAGGTTTTATTATTTTTTTACAATATTTATTTATAGCTTCACTACATCTAAAACCGTTTTCTAATTCTACATAAGGAGTCCTAGCTAATGTTTCAAACAACTCTGGATTAGATCCAGAAAATTTAAAAATAGTTTGATTAGGGTCACCTACAAAATATAAATGACCGTCCTTAATATGCTCTGACATTTTTTCAATAGCTGTTAATTGAGGAACATTACTATCTTGGGCTTCATCTACTATTAAAGCGTCTATGATGTGAGGTTTTTTACTTCTATTAAAACTATCTATCATATCATTATAGTCTTGAATTAAGTTCTCTTCTTTCCATTTTTCATAATCTTTTTTAATTTTAAGTATTTGATGGTTGTTATAAGGTTTATAAGCTTCCAAAGGAGCTTCTGTAGTGTTCCAATGCTCTGTTATAGTTAAACCACGTCCGTGTGCTTCGCTGATACATCTAAAGACAGGATGCTTTTTTAAAGGATCTTTTATTTTTTGAGCTCCTTTTGCTAAATTCATTAAAGGAATTAATTTAAGTAATTCAGCATAATCTGTAGTTTTACTAAATACTTCTCTTCTAGATCCTACAGCTGCTTTACAATACGCATGTATTGTACGCACTCTTTTTTCTAAAAAATCATCCACATCTTCTTGAATAATAGAATCATTTTTTATTTCGTCTAAATTTTTTATAGCTTCTCTTAATTCTTTAGTTGCAACATTAGTATGAGATAAAAGTATAAGTTTATCTGCACCATATAATTTATACAACTCTTTATATTTTTTTAAGATCCACATGTGAGTTTTCCCTGTGCCTGGCGGACCAACTACAAATCTAATCTTCGATTGCGTCTGCTTCGAAATCAATTTCTTTTACCTCTCCCCCTTCTATGTATTCACCTTCAATTGTTATTTGTTCACGTGGTAAATCCCATTTATCTATTTTCCAAGATACGCAAGATTTCCCATCAACTTTACCCCTGTTTTTATTAGCTTTAAGTATTCTTGTAACTTTACGTACAAGATCAATACGTTTCATTGTTATTCTTTTTGAATCTAAAAAATCTTCAAAAGCCCCTAAATTAAATTCTAAAGACTCTTTTTTAATGTCATAAAATGGTAATTGAAATTCTAATAAATTTTTCTTTTCAGTAAAAGCTGATTTAGATGCAATGTAATGTTTAAAATGTTTAATAAATATTAAATCTTCACTTGCCTCTTCTATATAATTATCTGACTTTCTTCTTGTTTCAAATTTCATTTTCATAATTTTTTCAAAATCAACAGGTTTCATTTTTGGAATCCAAACCTGTGCCTGTCTCATAACTTCATCATAAAAAAATGATTGCTTCATTAAAGTTGGACCATCTACTTCAATTAAAACTTTTGTTTTAACTCCATCTCTAGTGCCATTTACTTCTATTTCATATCTGTCAGGGCCATATTCAATAATATCTCCAATAGCTTCTTGTCCTTCTACAGCTTCACTAGTAATACCAATCCAACTAAATAATAATTGAATAGTTTTAACTGTACAGTCTCCACCTACTGATGATGCAATTGTTGGCATGCCTAATTTTCGATTTGATTTAGTATGTGTTGTTCCTTTTTTACTTCTATCCTGTGGTCTATCATCTAAAGCCTCAACGGAAATTCTATAAATAAAACTATCTATTTCATCTAAAGTCCATTTAGTATGACTTAAAAGAACTCCAGCTATTGCTGTACAATAATTATCTCTGTCTCCTTTTTCAGGATATAAAATACAAAGAGCAGTTGATAAAGCTATTTTACCAACATCCAATTTTAAATTACCAGAGTATTCTTGTATTCCTTCATAATGTTCCCATTCAATAGTTTCATTGTTTAAATGATATTCACTTTCAGGAACTAAAGTATACTGTTTAATATCATGTCTTAATTCACAAAGAGTATTCCCATGAGAAAAGTCTTTAGTATAATTACTTAACTCTTTCGGTAATATAAATTTTAAAGGTTCAACAGAACCTGTCCAAAGGTAATGACTTGTTGGACTATTTTTTCTTCCAAATATTGCACTACACCCTTTAAGGTAATCACTTGTAAATCTTTTTATTAAATGATTGTCTACATCAAAATCAATATACTTATCTAAACGTAAAGCCATTTGTCGGCCTAAATGCTCTGCTTTCCATTCTTCTTTTGAAAGTTTAAAACTTAAGTCACTCCACTTTGCAAGTATAGATTTCTTTTTATCACAGGGTATAATTACGTGTCCGGAATCTATCCAGTCTTCATAATTTCTAGGTGCTTTATCATTTACTTTCATATATTCAACACAACTTTAAAAGGGCCGATTCAGTCTCCCTAGTCGGCCCCCTTATTTTCCTACGCAGGAACTATAAATTTAAAGTCTTCTTTGTTTTAGACTGTTCAGGCGTATCAGTTTCATGTTTAGCTTGAACTGCACCTTTAGATACACTAGCTGCAAAGTTTTTTGCTATTTCATAAACGCCTTTGTCTTTAACAGGACCTACTGTAGATACATCCCAACCAAACCAAGTTCCTTTGTCATTAGACATTTGAACTGTTTTTAGTTTATAAATGTGGCTATATGTAGGCGGTGTGAATAAGCCATTCTTACCTTGTAGCTTAAGTCCCATCATCATTGAATTCCATTTACGACTAATTTTTAATTGAGTCGATTTCATAGAAATCAAAGCTGTTGTTGGACTCTTACCCAATAACACAACAAAATGATTTGCTGTATTCTCAATATAATTACCGTTAGGTAATCTATCTTTGTAAGATTTATCACGAGTTGTCTTACTCATGATATCGCTAGATGCTTCGTGTATTGCTACAGGAGCACCTTTGCTCTCTCCTCTGTCTTGCCATTCTACAAGTTGTCTTTTGTAGTGTGCAGGCAATACATCTACTCCTTTTGCACCATCAAAAATTTCATTTGTGACAGTGTTAAGAATCATACCGGGTTCTGCTCCCTCGATATACTTTCCATCTCTCTTGTTTATTTCAGGAGATAATTGTCCTAATACTTTCAGAAATGGTAATGCAAGATCATCTTGCGACATATTCTGAGTACCTTGGTGTGCATCAGCTTCGAATAAATTCGTTGCTAAAGCACCTGCTTCTTGTTTTTTTGTTACTTCGCTCATGTTTATTGTTTCCTTTTTATGTTAGTTTTATTTCCAACGTAAATGTTGAAAAGTTCCGTTGGCATTTCTTTACCTGCCTCAATACGTTCACGGACTAACGCTTTTAGAGTCATGGGCTCTACCTTCAACTTTTGTGTCGGTTGGAACCCTTGACCCTTTGCAAGTTCGGCATAATCAGCCGCCTTGTTATCTTCGTTTCGCCCAAAAGATACGAGTATCTCGTTTTTGATTATATCTCCTAGGTTGTTTTCACGAAGCCAGTTAAACGCCTTCTCTTTATTGGCTTGAGTAATAGTGGCGCTATAATTTGTTTTAACTTCTAATGAAGATCCATCTTGAAGTTTAAGATAGGATAAACCCATCTCAGACATCATTGTCGGTATAACTTCACCAGAAATATGTTCTGATTTCTTTTTTAAATTTTTTATAGTTTCTTCTGATCTTTTTATATCTTCTTCTAATTGTTGAAGAGTCTCTACTTGATCTGCTAATGACTGAATATTATCAGTTTTTTGTATTACGTTTTCTTGGTCTTTTTCAAAATCTATTTTGCTCATCTGTTTCTCCTTTATTATAAATGTCGATTTCTATTGAATAGTATCTTCTTTCTTGTTTGTCCCATTTTAATAGATTAAATTTTCCATTTGTCAAGTCTGATACGATACAACAAGCGACACCTATTAAAGCAGGATCCCCAGTTAGTAATAAATAATCTTTCTGTCTAAAGTCTTTGAGTAATCTTTTTAACTTTAAGATTAGTGGTCCAGGTGAAAAAATCATTTGTGCTCTTTCGTCTAGTAAAAATTTTATTTTACCATAACCCGTTGCACCCATAATATTTATTTTTGGACGACCATCTCTAGTACCTGCAATTTCTTGCAACACATATACTATAGAGTCTCTATCTTTTTTTATTTCCGAATAATTTATACTTTCTGGCATTGACAAACATATAAGCATTATTATATAATATGTCAATAGAAAGAAGTATGAATTATAAATTTAAGACAAAGCCATATAAGCATCAGCTTACTGCTTTAGAAAAATCTTGGAACAAAGATAATTTTGCCTATTTTATGGAAATGGGTACAGGGAAAACTAAAGTATTAATTGATAATTTAGCCATGCTTTACGACAAAGGTAAAGTAGACGGTGCTTTAATTATTGCTCCAAAAGGTGTTATTGGAACTTGGTATAACCAGGAGTTACCAACACATTTACCTAACCACATAGAAAATGTGTCAGTATTGTGGCAACCAAATATTAATAAAAAACAAAAAGAAAAATTAGATACTTTGTTTGAAACAGGTGAAGACTTACATATTTTAATTATGAACGTTGAAGCTTTTAGTACAGAAAAAGGTACAGAGTTTGCTAAAAAATTTTTAAGATCTCATAAATCATTAGTGGCTATTGACGAATCAACTACAATAAAAAACCCTAAAGCTAAAAGAACTAAAAATATAACTGACTTAAGTCAATTAGCTAAGTATAGAAGAATTATGACAGGATCTCCTGTTACTAAAAACCCCTTAGATTTATATTCTCAATGCGAATTTTTACACCCTTACTTGTTAGATTTTACTTCATACTATGCTTTTAGAAATAGATATGCTGAAATGAAAACATTACATATGCACGGCAGGCAAATACAAATTGTTAGTCATTTTAAAAATTTAGGAGAACTTTCTGATACTTTAAAAAATTTTTCTTACAGAGTTTTAAAAGAAGATTGTTTAGACTTGCCAGATAAAATTTACATTAAAAGAAATATATCTTTAACAACAGAACAACAAAAAGTTTATGAGTCTATGAAAGAAAAAGCTTTAGCTATTTTAAATGGTAAACAAGTTACATCTGTGTCTGCATTAACTCAATTAATGAGACTACATCAAATTACTTGTGGTCATTTTGTTGCTGATGATGGCTCAGTTCAAGAAGTAAAAAGTAATAGATTAAATGAATTAATGGATGTTTTAGAAGAGATAGAAGGTAAAGCAATTATATGGGCTCATTACCAACATGACATTAAAAAAATTATAAAGTCTATTGAAAAGGTCCATGGTCCGGGTTCCGTGGTTGATTATTATGGACTCACGGCACAAGAACATAGGCAACCTAATATTAAGAAGTTTCAAGAAGATGATAAATGTAGGTTCATTGTAGGCACTCCACAAACAGGTGGATATGGGATCACGTTAACACAGGCAAACACAGTTGTTTATTATTCAAACGGTTATGATCTTGAGAAAAGATTACAGTCAGAAGATAGAGCACATAGAATAGGTCAAAAGAAATGTGTAACTTATGTTGATATTATGGCAGAAGATACTGTTGATGAAAAGATTGTAAAAGCTTTACGTAAAAAAATTAATATTGCTTCTGAAGTTTTAGGAGAAGATCTTAGAGATTGGATTTAAGTTAGTAACTTATCAAAAAAGAATAAGGCCACAGTCCCCACCGCAGCTAATAATACCCAGTAGATTTTATCTACCTTGCCACCCAATTTGTCCAAATCGTCATGCATGTGTTTTAAATGATTATTTTTAATCTGGGAAATGTCTTTTTTTAATCCAGTCACGTGACCGTATAAGGAAAGAATGTGTTCTCTAGTATTTTTAGGTTGTATAGCCATATTAAATTTTTTGTTTTATTGCTTGTTCAGAAGGGGATAATAAAGCAGTTTCAGTTCTTGTCAAGTTTGTAACAGGGTTTACGTTTTGTGAAACCTCTGGAACTTTAGGCTGAGGTGTCTCCGGTAAAGGAGGAGTCGGAAGTTTATTATCAGGCTTACCAAAACCACTAATTGGGCTACCTTTTCCAATAAAAGGTATCTTGTCTCCAAGAAATGTTCTTATTGCTCCTGGTTTATTTTCTTCTCTAGGTTTACCTGGATCATAAGGCGCATCATAAGGAAAAAATCTTTTATTTCTATTATTTTGAATTACTCTTCTAAATTCAGCTTTAGGATATAAAAAGTCTTTATTGACAATTCTAACATTATCTTTATCTTTTTTATTCATTCTATCAACAAGTTCTTCAATATTTTTAACTTTTGTTTTAAATCTTGGTTCAGAAAAATTAATAGGTGTAAATTCACCACGCATTAAATTACCTATCATTTTTTTAGACATATTGGCATCTTTTAATATTTTTCTTATTGTAGGTTTATTTAAATCTAAAAGCTCTAAATCTTTTAATCTAATATAAAATTCTTTTTGAATTCTAAAAGCCTCATCTTGCATTTGTTGAAATTCTCTTGTCATTACAGAAGGAGGTCTATCCATATAATTTTGACTTTTATAAAATTTTTCTGTTTCATCAGCAGCTCTATTTAATCTATTCATTTCCGCAGCATAAAATCTTAAATTTTTCTTTGCGTCAATTCTTATAATTCTAATTCCAGAAAGCAAAGCTATTAATTCATCTTGCAAAGAAATAGGTTTACCTGAACCAGATACATCATCTCTAAGTCCTTTGATAACTTTGGATCCACTGGTTAAAACCCCTGGAGCTACACCTTTTAAAATGTGAGCAAATGATTTTTCTATTTTATCATCTAAACTATCTGAAGGAGAATAGATTCTAGATCCTGATCCTGTTACACCACCTCTTGCACCTATAAGTATACCAGCACCTAATACATCTTGTACTCTTTCTAAGGCAATTGCTTCAGAAAGAAACGGATCTAACAATGTCATTACAGGTCCTTCTGGTGCAAACAATTGATCTAAAACATAAGCTTCTGTATCTTGAGGATTAATTTTTTGTGTAGCAGCCATATTTAAAGCAGCTTGAATAGGTTTTTCTAAAATATCGTAAGGACTAAAATATGAAAGATTTACAGCAGCAGCTTCACCATTCTTAAATGGTTCTATTGCAAGTAAGTTAGCATTCTTATCCCATGGTGCTGCATCTGATCTTTTGTATGCATCCCATTGTTCTTTTGTAGTTCCTGTAAGAGCTAAAGAAGTTTTAACTGCACCAGTTCCTGCTCCACCTAAAGCTAAACTTAAACCTGTTAATCCTCTATATCCCATTTGTCTTATCATAGGGTTATCATTACCTATTTGTTTTAAACGCATAGACATTGATTTACCTGTTGTTCTTAACATTTCAGAAGAAAAGGATACGAAGTTACTAAATGGTAATTTTCTAAGAACTTGAATAGCTGGTGGAACTTTACTGTAAGTTGGATAAATATCTCTTATTGTTTTAGCAGAAATTTCGTCTAAAATATCATCAAACGATTTTACATTACCTGTTACAATATCTTTTTTAGATATGTTATACCCCATATCTCTACCGTATTTTATAGCTTCATCTATATTTTTAAATATGTCAGACAACATAGATCTTTCAAAACCAAAGCCATATGCTTTCCATAAATTATCTCCCCCTGAATATACTCTAGCAACTTTATCTGATAAACCTTCTGTAAGTTTTAAAAATATTTTATCAAAACTATTTAAATTTCCTTTTTTAATATCATCAACAACTGCTCTTAATTCACTTACAACTACGTTCTCATCCCAAACTCCTAATCTAATTAATTTTTCTACTTGATCATTAAAAGCAATTTCATCACTTACATTTTTAAACTGTCCTTCTTTAAAAACATCTCTAAAAACTATTTTCATAGATTGAGGAACACTTCCTCCATGACCAACATGACCAGCAGCTAATGAAAAGATAGATGCAGAAGTTACGTTACGTACTTGTGTTTGAGGAGAGTATAAAGTTTTACCAGACTGTACTGCTGATTTAAATTGAATTATTTGTCTATAAATACTAGCTTGCATCCACCTGTTTAACAATCCCCCTGTTCCTAAAAAGTTTTGTACAATTTCTGGAGAAGTATAAAGACCTGTTAATTTAGTTTTCATCATACCTACTCCTGGTACTTTGTTAATAGGCATAGGATTTTTATATGCAACTCTAGCTTCATCAGCGGATTTAAATAACCATTTATTTTTTAAACCCATATCTGCAATACGATCCATCATTGTTTTCATTGTAGAAGAAGCTATTGCATCAGTAGTTGTCATTAATACAGAAGCTCTTAAATTTTTTTCTTCTCCCAAAAGTTTTTTAACAACGTCTGGAAGTTCTTCTCCTGTTTTTAAAAATTTATATTTATCATCTCTTAAAATTTTTGTGCCTATTTGTTTTAATCTTTCAATAGGATTTGATCCCTCAGTTCTTCCCACTGTTAAAATATCATCAACCATGTCTTCAGCATACAATCTATAAGCTTGTTGAGGATTTACTTTATTTTTATTGTAAGCGTTAACGGCAACTTCTCTCAAATCTCTATTTTTAGTTACAATATTTTTTGTAATCCAATCAACTGCATTTTTTCTAATATCTTGTGGTGGAACATAAAAAGGTTTTGAAAAGATAGAAAAAGATCTAACATAATAATTTTTTAAATTTTTAGTTAAAAAATTCTTAAGGTCTCTTGGAACTTCTGAATCTTTTGGTAAATAATCTTTAAATTCTTTTAATGTTTTATCTAATTGTTTTCTTAAATCTAAAGCAAAGCCACGTAATTCTTTTGGTAGTTCTGTAATCTTAATTTTATTTTTAATAAAATCATCTACCTTATCTAAATAAAAACTTTCACTTGCTTTAGAAGTATCATTTGTATTGTACCTTCTTTGAAATGCTTGAGCTAAATCATAAGCTTTTTTTTCTAAAGCTGATAATGTTTTATCAAATCTTCTTGCTCTTGATTTTACAAACAGTTGTCCTGTTTCTCTTGCTCTTCCAACATCTGTTGGATATTTACCATAAGTTCTAAACCATGATAAAAAGTTATCAAATCTTTTTAAACTTCTTTCTCCTATTTTAGGACTTGTTACAGATAACAATCTCCAATCTTCAAAATCAGGTAATTGTTTAAAAGGGTTTTTTCCAAATGTTTTTATAAGAAAAGGGTTAATAGCTTTTTTAGTTGCATAAGCTGATAACTTTTGAGTTCCTCTTACTAAAGCATTTGTTGGCACTTTAGATAATAGATAAGATGGAAATCTAAATACAGCGTTGTTAACACCTCTTGATCCATATCTTAACCCTTGATTTAAAACAAACTTAGGTCCAAGGTATTTATATCCTAATTGTAATCCTTTTCCTAATAAAGGAAACCCTGCGCCTACTGTTGTTCCTTCAAAACCATATCTTAATTTATTTCTAAATACAGCTGCAGCTCTTTTTTTTCCAGACAACCCTGATGTTTTTTCCATCTTCTTTGCAGTATAATTAAATAAAGTTGGTAATCCTTCTCTACCTGCTAAATAATCTGTAACACCAACTATGGCTGCTCCTTCAATTGCTTTACGTGCATATTTAGAAGCTTTACTTGTCCCTAATCTTTCATTTAATTTTTTAACTCTATCAAATGCTTTTCCCCTGTTTACAATTTTTGTAGCTATTCCCGCTGGAATACCAAACTCTGTTACTATAGAAGTAAGATCTCCAACAAAACTATCTGGTCTATCTCCTTGTAATGATTTGTTGGCAAGGTCATCTATTCTTTTTATATTGTTAGTATCAAATGCGTAGTCAATACCCATGGTTAGTAATTTACCAATACTAGACATGGCATAAGTACCACCTTCTTTTATACCTTTTCTAATCTCATCATAACCATCAAGATAATCTTGCTCATCTAATTTACCTTTCTTCCTTAATTTTTGTATTAAAGTTTTTTTATAAATAGGATCCATGAAAGGAGTTAATGCTACACCTAATGCTGCAGCTCCTTCTCCTTTTGGTATTATGCCAAACTGTCTTGGAAATAAGACGGGTTTTTTAGTATCTCTATCTAAAACTGATGAAATAGCTTTTTGAAATTGTTCTTTTTGTAATTCTGCTTTTGATTTTTTTTCTTTTGGAATTGTAAAAATAGGTTGATCTATTTCAAATTTCTTTTTTTCGTCAGCCATTTTAAGCCTCCGGTGGTAAAGTTAACTGAACTCCGTATTTTGAATTAAAATTGTTTACATCTTGTTGAGTTTGTATTACCGCAAAATCTTCTAATGCTTCTGGACTTTCAGCAATAAGTTTTACAATGTCATCTGTAATTTCTGAAGGAAGTCTCTCTCTTAATTCTTCATAAGATAATGCTTCGCTATCACCCTGTTCCATGGTCCCTGGTGCTTGTGCCATTGTAGGTTGTTGTGGCATTACAGGACCAGCGTTTGCGTATCCTATTCTTCCACCCATAGCTTTTTGTTCTACTTCTTCTTCTTCATTTTCTTCTTGTTCAGCTTTAGCTATCATTTTTTGAACTAACTCTTGACCAGTTAATACTTTATATTTATGAGCTAATTTTTCTAATTCAAATTGTTGTTCAGCTTTTTTTCTTATTTGATCTTTCGGAATACCTTGAATTGTTAATTCTTGTTTTATGTCAGATAGTCTATTTAGTTCTGCTTCTCCTTGAAAATTAGTCATATCAACTTGAAAATTAATTAGACCTTTTGCTATTTTTTCCATATCAGCAATTTGTCCTTGTAATTGGTTAAAGCTGTTTTCTGTTGGAGTTTTTATATAAGTTTTATAATTATTTCTTAAGTCTTCAACAGAATTAAGAACTCTATCTACATTTTGTCCTTTAATACTTCCTACACTTGCTCTCTCTGCGTCTGCTTCAGCCATAGTTGAAAATAAACTTAACTCTGTGTCTCTTCTTCTTTGTTTATTTGTTTCTATGTCTTTAAATAACTGTTGTGTTGGTTGTTTAGCTGATTGAGCTGCGGTTGATAAGAAACCACCTTGAGGTGATCTAGACATAAGATCTAAACCAAAATTTATTAAAAAAGGATTTATGTTTGTAGGTTGTTCAGGATAAATTTGACCAGTTACTTCTTGTGCTTTTTTATAAAGATCTTCATAATCTTGTGAATATTTACCTGGTCCATCTACTAAACCTCTTTTAGGTGTATCTAAACCTGAAGTAATTCCTTCAGCTTTACCACCATTTCTAAACATAGGTCTTCTTAATATTCTACTCATTATCCAAATATTCCTTTTAAAGGATTTGATTTACCTGATACTGCTCCGTAGATACCAGCTAGTGTTGAACCAGCCCCAAGAGCCGTTTGTAATGGTGATGGATTTGGTACAGAACTAAATTGATATTGACCTGGATAACCACCCATGATTCCTGTTACACCTGAACCATAGAAGCCCATTCTATCATAAGGTTCCATAGCTGCCATTCTACTTGTTTCTCTAGCTGCATCCAATTGAGCTTGTTGTTGTGCTTGTTGCACTGAACCTACTTGACCTAATAAACTTATATCTCCTGATTGTAACTGAGGAACTAAACCAGCTAAACCTAATTGATTTTGTCTAGCTAATCCTGCTTGTTGTTGTGCTTGATTAAACCCTTGTTGTAATAAACCTGATTGTAGTAAAGCTCTTTCTCTATCAGATTGAGCGCCATACTCTGCTAATTGAACACCTTCTCTACCACCACCAAATGCACCAGCTGCAACGGCTTGGTCTTTAATAGCTTGTTCTCTTATTTGTTTTTGTCTGTCAAATTCAGCTAATGATTGATCTATAATTTGTGATTGATACGGAGACATAAACGGTTGTTGTGCCGCTGTAACACCTGCTGCTGTTACTTGTCCTGTTGATGGATCTACACCACCTAATCTTTGTGCTTCTGCAAGAAAAGGTTCATAAGCACCAATACCTTGTCCTGTTAAAGTTGCTGCTCTTTGTTGTAATACATCTTGCCCTGCAACTTTTGGTGCAAATTGTGCAGTATTAATAGGTGTAGCTGTTAATGCTGTTAACTGCTTTGCATAATCTTGACCTATTGTTTCAATAAATGGTGCGGGTAATGTTCTAGTTTCTTGTACTGCCATAATTAGCCTACTCTCGATTCTAAGTTTTTCATTGTTTTATACATTAGATCTGCTCCCTTATCAACACTTCCTCCACCAGCTGCTCTTACAGCATCAGCTGTAAAAACGAACTCGTTTTTAGATAGTCTTGCAGGTACATCATCTGCCTTTTCTTTAGCTCCTAGTGGCACAAATCCACCACCTCTTAAATCCATCTCATTTCCACCTAGATTCATGATACCACCTTCTTGTGCCATAACTCTGTTTGGTTCTTCTTTTTGTTTAGATCCTTGTAGTAATTCTAAAAACTCTTCAAATTCCATTTCCATAGGAATTATTCCACTTTTTTTGTATTGCATAAATAATTCACGTGTTTCATTCATTGCATCATCATAACCATAAGATGCCATTTCAACATCACCTCCCATGTCATAACCTATTCTTCCACCATCAGCTAATCTGTATTGTTCAGGTACTTGAAATCTAAATTCAGGATAGCTTGCAATCTGTTCTTTTAATCCTGAAGTGTCTTTGTAATTTTTCATCATCTCTTCATCTAAATTATCAGGCTCTTCGTTTTTAGTAAACAGGTAAGACGCTGCCATTGCAGCTGGTATTCCGTATTTAACTAATGCTGGTGTTTTATCACCATAACCTGGAATTTTTTTTAGATCTAACATGTCTTTAACTGTAAGTTCAGATTTTTTTTTATTTAAAAGAATTTTTTGATCTGCTGTTAATTCTGTTTCGCCGCTTCCTATAAATGGATTAAATATATTTGAAAATCCATCTGTTCCTGTTGGACTGAATAATCTTTTACCAAAATTTTCAAAACCAAATTTCTTTAAACCTGTTTTTCCGCCTATACCAGAACCACCAAAAGCTTTCATACCACCTAAGTAAGTTCCCCCTGCGTATAATAATGCTGCTTTGCCTAAATCGCTTTTAGCAAATTTTTTAATTCCTTTAATTCCTTTTTTAACACCTCTTCCAATTTTTTTAACAAAACTTCCTAAACCATAACGTTGTCTAACTTCTCCTCCATCAGAAAATCTTTGCATAGCCCCTGTCATATTATTTGGATTCATTCCAAAGTTCATAGCTTCTCTTCCTTCTAACGCTGCATACAAATCAAAATCACTTGGTCTGCTTTCAACATCAGAAGGTACTTGTGCACTTCTAAGAATTGGAGGTATAAAATTGTCATCACCTCCAGTGTTTGTTGGTCCTGTAGGTCCTTTTAATCCTGTAGCTTTAGCATAAGCACTTCTCATAGGTTGATTAACAGGTCCAAAATATTGACTACCAATTGCTTGACCATAACCAGTATTTAATGCACCTAAAACATCAGAAGCTATTTCTTTATCTTTTTCGTACTGGTTTTTTATTGCTTTGTCTGCAGCATATTTAGTAACAGGGTTTGGATTAAGAAAAAAATTTGCTGTTCTTGCAAAATTGGTTTTAGTTTTACTTGGTATATAATTAGATGCTTGAGTTAATTCAGGAGAAGTACCATACATAGAAGCTCTTGCATTTGCAAAATCTTGATCGCTTCCTCCGCTACCAGATCCGGAATCAAAAGAAGCTGATTCATCTTTATAATCATCACTACCGAAACCTGCATCAGATCCATAATAACCTGGTCGTTTACCATCCGCTCTTGGTAAAACTCTTTGTCGAGTTGTATTACCAGGTGATCCACCTTGTGCTAATAATTGTCTTGCGATTTGTGCTCTAGTTATGCTCATAGTTTTAAATAAGTTGTAAATAAGGCAGGAATGAAACCTGAATTATTACTTTACTTGGTTTTTCCAAATAAATCAAGGCTTGGCATAATAACTTTGACATCTCTTCTAATGTCTTGTTCTGGAACGTTTTTAGCCTTCCATTCTTGATCATCCTTATATACTTCCCCTGTCTTTAAGTTAGAAATGGTCTCTATTATCTTCTCTGGTTTTAATGTTTGCATAATTTTCCTATGTTCTATCAAATTCTAATATTGCAACTGTTCCTTCAAAGATATCAGCCGTAGCTGCTTGCAGTTGTAGTTTGTCACTTTCTTCTAATATAATAGTGCCATCTGCTATAGATTTAGAGTTACCACTATTTACAGTGTGTTCTGCAAACTGGAAACTAGTTGTTACAGAGTTATCATATATAAAAGCTTTTATTTCAATATTACCTGCTCCAACATTAGCTGTATGTATATTTTGTATAATAGCTCTTGAGTTAGAAGGACAAGTGTAGATGTCTGTTTTGTTAGTTGAATTTAAATCAAATTGTGCGTTCTTATATCTATTAGCCACTATTTCCTCCTGTACTAAACCATGTTAATCTTTGTTGTTCTTCTCTTAAATCTTGTTGAAAGGTAGAGTTTAACTTTTCAATAAGTCCGTCAAGATCTCTTATCAATGCATCAGCCACTGGCTGACTATATTCTTTACTAGGTCTTGTAAATACTAAAGTTATTTTTGCCATTATCTTCTTCCGTCTGGTTGTATATCTAACCTAAAACTTCCTAATTTCCAATCTTGAGATGAACCTGTATTTGCAACTTTCAAAGCTACAGATCTACCTCTTGCTCTTGTATCTACTTTAGTCGTAGATGAAGTAATTGTAAAGGGTCCAAGTGGTGAACTTGCTTGAGAGCTATTTGAATAATCTCTTAAATTTAAAGTTACTTGTGTATTACCTGTTTGAGATAAAAAGTCAGGTATAAATCTTCTTATCTTCATAATAAATTCACCGTCTCCTTGAAGAGTAGCTCCACCTTGTGGTCCTCTTGTAATATCAAAATCACCAGATTCTATATTAGCGGCTACAGTAGTTGTTGCTGCAGACTTAACTTGATCGGTTCCTGTTTCGTGTTGATAGTATGTTGTAGCTCCTTCAGTATTTCCAACAACATCATAAGATGTTCCTGATGCATTAAACGAAGTTGCATGAGGTAAACCAAATACAGATGAGTCAACCCAAGTTGTTCTAGCTAAAGATCCTGTTGTCCATATTGGTCTTTGTGGAGAAGACTCCATATAATTATAAGTCACTGATCTATTAACTACTTCAGAAGAATTTGTTGGATAGAACCAAGTAATCTCACCAAACAAATTATTTAAACCTACGTTTATAAGTTGTGATGCCGTTGTATTAATATCATCAAATACATAATCTTCTACTAAACATGTCATGGTCTCAAGGTTACCAGAGTATTTAAAGAAACCATTTTCTGAGAACCAATACGCAGCACCATCTACTTCTAATGCAGCGTTCTGTCCTATCAATCCACAGTTTGTACCTACTTGTGCAAAAGCAAATGTAAAAGGTGTACCTACAAAACGCATTGTAAATAAAGATGTATCTGTCCAAACATAAATCGCATCTCTACCTCTTACTCCTCCTACGATCCGTGATCCGTCGGCCAGTCTCTGTGTACCAGCGGTATTGACTGCTGTTGGTGTATAATCATTAATGTTTTCTTGATCAGAGAATCTAATAAACATATCGTCTTGTGTTGATGGGTCACCAATCGTTGTTTCTGTACCAAAGAATACTAAGTGTCTGTCCGGTGTAGATACTAACATATCACGTGACGCTGTTGGTGCACCAGATATAATCGTAGCTCTTGTTGCTACAGCATTAGCTGCGTTTGAGTTCCATTCAAAAACTTGTGCGTTATGTATTAAAGCTATTATGTTATCACCAAAATTATCAATAGACCACATACCTGGATCTATAACTAAGTCACCTGATGCTGCTTCGCCCCATGCTACATAGTCAGATGAGTCTGTAACCGTTGCTCCATTCGAGTGAGTTGCTGCTGTTGTATTTCTTACACCTCTTGTAACTCCTGTTAATGTATTACCTGTAATACCTGTGTATGATATTTCTTCTGACCCAATTTGAACAAAGTTTGTACCTGATGATGGAAATAAAGATGCATCTGATAATACAACTGTTGTTGTTACAGCATTGATACCTCCACTTAAACTTGTTACAGCTTCTCCTGATACTGTTCCACTCCATTGTCCTAAACCATAACCAAATCCTGGTGCTTGTTCTGCAGGTCCAACATTATAATAAGCTTGAACTCTAATACCTCCAGATGATGAAGCGCCTGATCCTGTTTCATTTGAAGGCATAGTGATAGTAATGGTTGTTGAGTTAGTTACTGTTGTAACCATAAATTTTTTATCGTCAAAGTCTGTAGCTGTGTAATTAGAATTTGTAATCGTTGTAAAGTTATCTAAAAGAATAATGTCTCCTGCTACAAGACCATGATCACCAGAAAAAGCAATACTAACAACGGCTGAGCCATTTGTTGTTGTAAAACAATTTGATAAAGTTGAGGTTGCTCGAATCGGGTGTATGTCATAGAACACACCACCTGTGTAAGCGTATAAAATTCTGTTTGTACCAATAATAGAAAATT
>Ga0208643_1000748_pt1 | contig 20162 bp, 18 predicted proteins | sample VirMetDEL_Nov_12_FD_184516 | JGI IMG/M metagenome (GOLD analysis project Ga0208643, IMG submission 184516) | Aqueous microbial communities from the Delaware River and Bay under freshwater to marine salinity gradient to study organic matter... | ecosystem: Environmental > Aquatic > Marine >... | reverse complement strand
AAGCCCTTGGCGTCCAAATCTACACCCGAGTTAGATGCGGTCAAACTTGCAGGGGCGACCGAAGAGGCAACGCCAGGCGTCGTCGTAATCGGGGCAGTATTCGCCGGGGGCGGCGGGGCAACGGTAGAGGCCCCCGCAATTGCGGGGGTGGAAAGGGCCAAAGGGGCGGCGGGCACTCCGAAAGCCGCGACCGGGGCAAGGCCGACGTCGCCAATAGTGGGACCGGCGGCACCTTGTCCAAAAATGGCGTTCAGTTTGGCGGCGTCCGCGTCAAGTGCCGGCGAACCGTGGGAGCCGAAAGCGACGGACGCTTGGAACTCCCCGTCGTCTTTGACAAGGGCGGCAATCTCCGGGTCGAGTGCCGGGCCAGTTTCGCCGGAAGCGACCGGCGCCTGGTGCGTGTGGGCGTGAATCTCCGCAACAGCATGGCAGCACGTTCCGGCGCAAGCCTTGCCAGGGTAAGCGAGAATGAAACCGGCTACCGCTTCGCGTTGTTCTTGCGAGAGGGCTGCAGGGTCGACGTTGATTTGCATACTCATGGTGGAAACTCTCCAAAAAATGATTACAGGGGATTGACTACGGGGCAACTATAAACCGATAATGACGAACACGTCAACAGGAGAGCCAGCACATGTACGAGGAATTTTTAAAGCGCAAGTCCGTCACGGACGTCTATGGGGGATTTGATGCAGAAGATCTCAATGTCAACTTGTTTGACTTTCAAGAAGCCATCGTCAGATGGGCGTTGAAAAAGGGGCGTAGCGCAGTGTTTGCCGACACCGGCCTAGGTAAGACACTGATGCAATTGTCATGGGCTGACGCCGTGGCAGATTACACCGGCAAACCTGTAATGATTGTGGCGCCGCTTTGCGTAGCGCAGCAAACAGTTGAAGAAGGCGCGCATTTTGGCATCACAGTCACATACATGCGCCATCAATCAGAGGTGAATGGCCATCGGATCATCATCACGAATTATGAAATGATTCAACATTTTGACGCATCACAATTTATCGGAGTGGTGCTAGATGAATCATCCATTTTGAAGGGCGAAGATTCCAAAACGCGCATGGCAACAATTGCCAAATTTGCGGAAACCCCGTATCGGCTAAGTTGCACGGCTACGCCGAGCCCGAATGATTACATGGAGCTTGGCAGTCAGGCTGAATTTTTGGGAGTCATGAAACACACTGAGATGCTGGCGATGTTCTTCACGCACGATGGATCTGACACAAGTAAATGGCGATTGAAGGGTCACGGAAAGACAAAGTTTTGGGAATGGCTAGCAACATGGGCAGCGTTCATCCGTAGTCCGACCGATCTGGGGTTTGATGGATCACGGTACAAACTGCCCCCCATGCATATGGTCGATTGTCAGATTGATGTTGACGCACCACGGGCCAACACAATGACCGAACGCCGCAACGCTCGCAAGGTATCGATTGACGCTCGATGCAGACTTCTCGCTGATATGGTGAACATGTCAGATGAACCGTGGGTGATCTGGTGCAATTTGAATGACGAATCTGCACTTCTAGCAAGCCTGATTCCCGATGCAGTCGAGGTTTTTGGATCATTGCCATCATCCAAAAAAGAAGAATTGATAACCAAATTTTCACACGGCAATGCTCGGGTAATTATCAGCAAGCCAAAAATCTGCGGATTCGGACTCAACTGGCAGCATTGCCGAAATGTGGCATTTGTTGGGCTTGATGATTCCTACGAAAAGTTTTATCAAGCCGTGCGCCGATGCTATCGGTTCGGCCAAAAACGCGAGGTGTGTACGTACATCATCTACACATCGGCCGAAGGTGCAGTCAAAGACAATCTTGACCGCAAACAAGCGCAAGCCGATGTGATGGCCGATCAAATGGTCAGTCACATGCGAGAGTTCACACGGCGAGAGGTTGTCGGCACTATCAGAGAACGCACCGACTACGCCCCTAAAAAATTCATCAACTTACCTTCATGGATGTAATCAATATGCAAATCATCGATCAATTCGTTAACGACAAATGCGCCCTTTACAACGGGGATTGTGTTGAAGTCATGAACATGATGCCAGCAAATTCGGTCGGCTATTCTATCTTTTCGCCGCCATATTCAAACCTGTACGCATATTCGAACTCTGAGCGCGACATTGGTAATTGCAGGTCTGATGTTGAATTTTTTGCACACTTTGATTTTGTGATTCAAGGGCTGATGCGAATCATGATGCCGGGGCGCAATGTGTCTGTCGATTGCATGAATCTGCCCGCGATGAAAAGCCGCGACGGATACATCGGATTAAAGGATTTTCGCGGGGCTTTGATCGCGGCATTCATCAAACACGGGTTTATCTATCACAGTGAGCATGTGATATGGAAAGACCCTCTGATCGAAGCTACTCGCACCAAAGCCATAGGCCTAATGCACAAGCAACTTTGCAAGGATTCGGCACTATCTCGCGCAGGACTTCCGCAATACCTTTTGACATTCCGCAAGCCTGGCGTGAATGCCGAACCGGTGGCGCACGAACACGGGCTGACCGAATTTATTGGTGAGGACGAACCGACTGATGGTAACTTGAGTCATAACCGCTGGCGCAGATACGCGTCACCAGTATGGATGGACGTCAGATCAAGTCGCACGCTCAACTATCGCGGCGGGCGTGATGATGAAGATGAACGCCACATTTGCCCGATGGCACTTGACATCATCGAGCGAGGCATTGAGCTTTGGAGCAATCCGGGCGATATTGTGTTTGACCCATTTAGCGGAATTGGATCAACTGCACATTGCGCAATTAAAGCTGATCGCAAATTTGCCGGATCTGAGTTAAAGCCGTCATATTTCAACATGGCAGTAAACAATTTGGCCGAATTGTTCAATCGCAAATTATTTTTGAATTTGCAAACATTCGCTGTAATCGAATGCCATGACGGATCAATTGTTGCAAACGACAAATTTCAAGACGTTACTGGCGATCCAATTTGGGAGGCTTGCTCATAAATGCCAGTCGCCCTTAGACCCTTTCAAGCCGAGCTTGAGCGCCGCGTGTACGAAGCATGGAACGCGGGCGCCTTGAACGTAATGCCCGTGGCGGCCACGGGGTCCGGTAAAACCGTGATTCTGTCAAAGGTACTTTATGACGAACCGGGCGCGTCGGCGGCCATCGCGCACCGTCAAGAACTGGTAAGCCAAATTTCTATTGCCCTGGCCCGTAACGGCGTGCGGCATCGCATCCTTGGCGCCAAGAAGGGGTCGAACCTGATACGGATAATCAGCGCCCTACAGGTTGCGGAGCTTGGCTATTCCTTCTTTGACCCGAACGCGAAGACCGGCGTCGGCGGGGTTGATACCGTCATACGCATGGACCCGGCCGACCCCTTCTTCATGCAAACCCGCTTGGTCGTCCAAGACGAAGCGCACCACGTCCTAAAGGCCAACAAGTGGGGCATTGCTGCCGTCATGTTCCCGAACGCCCGGTCGCTACTCCCAACGGCCACGCCGCTACGTGCGGACGGCAAGGGCCTGGGGCGGCACGCGGACGGCCTGGTCGACGCCATGGTCTTGGCCCCTTCCATGCGGGACATTATCAACATGGGGTATTTGACGGATTACCGCATTTTTGCGCCGCCGTCCGACCTTGACCTGACCCAAGTCGCCTTGAGCCAGGCAACTGGCGATTACAACGCGGACCAGCTACGCAAGGCGGTCCACAAGTCTCACATTACCGGGGACGTCGTGGCCCATTATTTGAAGCTGGCGCCGGGCAAGCTTGGCGTTACCTTCGCCGTCGACGTTGAAGCGGCGACCGAAATTGCCGCGGCGTTCCGTGCGGCCGGCGTGCCCGCGGAAGTGGTAAGCGCCAAGACCCCGGACGCGCTCCGCTCCCAAATTCTCCGGCGCTTCAAGGCCCGGGAAATCCTGCAGCTTGTCAATGTGGATTTGTTCGGGGAAGGCTTCGACCTTCCAGCAATTGAGGTCGTGAGCTTCGCCAGGCCGACGGAGTCTTTCGCGCTCTTCTGCCAACAGTTTGGACGGGCGTTGCGCCTCATGCTGTCCAAGCAAGCCGCGGCCGTACATGCCCACTTGACGGACGAACAGCGCCGGGCGGCAATCGCGGCCAGCGAAAAGCCCGTCGCCTACATCATCGACCACGTCGGCAACGTACTCCGGCACGGGCTCCCGGACGCCCGCCGGGAGTGGTCACTAGACCGCCGGGAGCGCCGAAGCAGCGGCAAGTCGGACGCCATCCCAATGCGGGTTTGCGTCAACCCGGAGTGCATCCAACCCTATGAGCGGATTTATAAATGCTGCCCCTACTGCGGCCACTACCCGCCCCCGCCCAGCCGGAGCGTCCCGGAGTTTGTCGACGGCGACCTGTTGGAGCTTGACGCGGAAACCCTGGCCGCCTTGCGCGGGGAGATTGCCCGCATTGACGGCGACCCGGTCATTCCCTACGGCGCCGGGCCGGAAGTGGTCGGGGCCGTGCGCCGACGGCATTGGGAACGCCGGGAAGGCCAAAAGGCTTTGCGGAATGTCATTGCCTGGTGGGCGGGGCTTGAGAATGCCCAAGGCCGCGGGGAGTCCGAAAGTTACCGCCGCTTCTATCACAAGTTCGGCGTCGACGTTGCGAACGCGCAAACCCTCAACGCCAGGGAAGCCGCGGAGCTTGCGGAGCGCGTGACCGTCGAGCTTGCCAAGTTCGGTATTGACGGAACCGTCAACGCTGGGGCATACTTCTCGACTAACCCATAAAAGCGACGACCATGCCTAAAGCCTATTTTAATGAAAACGACCCGTACGCCGCACAGTGGTTACGGAACCTAATTGCCGCCGGCCACATTGCGCCGGGTGAAGTAGACCAAAGGAGTATTGAGGATGTTAAACCAAGCGACCTTGCCGGATTCACACAATGCCATTTCTTTGCCGGCATCGGGGTTTGGTCCTATGCCTTGCGTCGTGCCGGATGGGGCGACAGCCGCCCTGTTTGGACGGGCTCTTGCCCCTGCCAACCTTTCAGCCAAGCAGGCCAGGGAAATGGGTTTGCTGACGAGCGGCATTTATGGCCAGCATGGTTCCATCTCATTGGACAGCGAAGCCCTGTCGTCGTCTTTGGTGAACAGGTTAGCAGCAAAGACGCTGATATATGGGTCGACCTTGTACAAACTGACATGGAAGCCTTGGGTTACGCCTTCGGGGCGGTCCCGTTTCCGTCTGCGGGCGTCGGCGCCCCGCATATCCGCGACCGGCTTTACTGGCTGGCCGACTCCGATAGTCAACGACAGCCTTGGGTCAACGCATTGCTACACCGGGACCAATCTGGACGGGTCGCGCAAAATAGCGTTGAAGTTGCCAGGGGCCGCCAAATTGAGCGCGTGGACAACACCAACGACGCGGGATTGGAAAGATTCGGGAGCGGACATAAAACCGAGGGCGGACGGTTCGGAGAGGTTCGACCAGTTGCCCCGGCAAGATTTGCTTGCCGGGTGGACCACACCAACGGCGAACCAGCAGTCGACGCAATACGCGCAGGGCGGCAGTTGCACGGAGTTTCAGGCGTTATTGACGCAACACCCTCAACCGGCCCGGTTAACGGCAGATGGTCGGATGCTGATTGGCTCTTTTGCCGAGATGGAAAGTGGCGGCCAGTTGAACCCGGCACATTCCCGTTGGCTCATGGGGCTCCCGCCCGAGTGGGACGCCTGCGCGCCTACGGTAACGCGATCAACGCCGCGCAAGCGCAAGCTTTCATAGAAACTTATTTGGAGTGCCGACCATGAAAATTGGAAATCAAGTTAAATTCAAATCGTCCGTCGTTAAACGTTGCGGTAGCGACAAAAATATGGCCGATCTTCGAGGGGAAGTTGTCGGAGTTTTTGGCAAAACGGTTGATGTTAAATTTCAAGATCGAACGCGGGCGGTTCCTGTGGCAAATTTGGAAATTGACGCACCTATTGATAATGGATACTGGTCGCGTCAATGAGCCCCGCCGTCTACCAATGGGCCGCCCGACACGGGGTCACTATGGCCGCACTCCAAGAGCTTGCCGGGCTCTTTGGCATGCACGGCGGCCACGGCCTACCGCCGGAAGTAAAGGGCACCAGTGAAGCCGCGGTACAAGCCGCCGTTCGCCTGGAAGCCGCCCGCAAAGGGGTACGCCTATTCCGCAACAATGTCGGCGCCCTGATTGATTCCCGGGGCGTCCCTGTGCGCTATGGCCTGGCGAATGAGTCAAAGCAGGTCAACGCAGTCATGAAGTCCGCGGACCTGATAGGCTGGCGCCCAATGCTTATTGAGCAGCGGCACGTCGGCCAATGCGTTGCGCTCTTCGTGTCCCGCGAATGTAAAAAAGTTGGCTGGCGCTATACCGGCGACGACCATGAGCAAGCGCAATTGGCATGGGCTCAACTGGTCACGTCGGGCGGCGGCGACGCTGCCTTCTGCACGGGAGAGGGCACGCTATGAGCAGGGGCCTGATTTTCGATATATCCCCATATTTGCATAAGAAATTCGGGCGTCTTCTCGTCACGGGGTACGAACATCGACCGAAAGCTAATCGAGGGTCGCGCCATATGCTTGTTTGCTTATGCGAATGTGGTGCTCAAAAAGTCGTCAACCCCGGAAGTTTGCGAGACGGTATCACAAAGTCGTGCGGTTGCTTGTATAAGGAAGGAAACGTCGGGACTAAAACTAAACACGCGAATTGCACTGGGGATATTGAGCAAACGCCAGGCAATCGGACGTCGATATATCGCGCTTGGGCAAAAATCATCGGGATTTGCAAGCTAGGTAAGGAACGAAACGTCAACAAGGTTTGCCACGAGTTCGACCCGCGATGGGTAGACTTCGAGCAATTTTTAAACGATTTCCGGCAAATATCAGCCAATCAGACGATTAGTCGAGTTAACAACAAGCTACCGTGGTCGAAAGAAAATTGTTTTATCAACATCGGACGCGCTGATATTTATCGTTGACGGCCGCGTCAATAAAATACACAATACCCCGTACATTTTTCGAGTAGACAACCATGAGAAAAAAACCCGACGACCGGAAATATGAGATTTTAACCGCGGCGCTGATTGTGGCCGGCGAGCCCGGCGGCTGGTCGAAGTTGACCCGTGACGCTGTTGCGCGTGAGGCGAAATGCGCCGACGGGCTTGTCTCAAAATATTTCGGCACCATGACGGCCATGCGTCGAACGATCATGAGGTCGGCTGTGCTGACTGAAAATTTGTCGATTTTGGCTCAAGGTTTGGCGATGGGCGACGTGCATGCCCAAAAGGCCGACCCGGAATTGAAGGCCCGCGCATTGAATACGCTGGCGGGCTGAATCCATGCTTAATTCAATAATTACTGCCCTACAAGGGCCGCTTTCGGCAATGGCGCAATACCGCCAATTCATCGTCTACAAATTGGTTGCGAGTCAAAGTAGACCCGGAAAGTGGGACAAATTACCGTGTGATTTTCGCACCGGCCGCGTGGTATCCGCTCATGATCCTGCGTATTGGACTGATTCCGGCACCGCATATGCCGCCGCCGCAAACTTTGGGCAAAGTTTCGGACTCGGGTTTGTTTTTACCGAATCCGACCCGTTTTGGGCACTCGACATTGACGCATGTCTAGTCAACGGGCAATGGTCGCCTGTCGCAAATCAACTTTGCCAATTGCTTAACGGGGCCGCAATCGAAGTGAGCCCCAGCGGGACCGGGCTTCACATATTTGGATCAGGTCGACCGCCTGCGCACGGTTGCAAGAATATCGCGCTGGGGCTTGAATTTTATCATAGCGGACGCTTCATGACTTTGACGGGCATGAACGCAGTCGGCAACGCTGGCGTCGACTTCTCGCATCTTCTCCCGGCGATAGTTGCCGATTATTTCCCGAACGAATCCGCCCAAGGCTTGGCCCAAGAATGGACCACCGAAGCGCGGAGCGAGTGGCGCGGACCGACTTCAGATGAAGAACTGATTAAACGGGCGTTGCGGTCACAATCCACGGCTTCCGCGTTCGGCGGTCGTGCTAGTTTTGCCGATTTATGGACTGCCAACATTGACGCGCTTTCTCGCTGCTACCCTGACCCCGTTCGGGCATATGACGCATCGTCGGCCGACGCTGCGCTGGCACAACATCTTAGTTTTTGGACCGGCGCAAACTGTGAGCGAATTGACCGCCTGATGCGACAAAGTGCCCTCGTCCGCGACAAGTGGGACAGGCATAGCGACCCATATCTTGAGCGCACCATCCTGGGGGCCGTAGGGCGTCAATTTGAAGTGCTGACGGACAAGGCCCCGGAGCCCGTGGCCGGCGCCCCTGACAGCCCCGCGCCAAGCGCCACGAACGAACCCCCAAAGCCGACCTTGGTCACGGGCTCTACCTTCGCCAACAATGAAGAGCAATTGCGCCTTTTCGCTGGGTGCGTGTATATACAGGATTTGCACCGGGTCTTGGTCCCCGGCGGCGTCATGCTCAAGCCGGAGCAATTCAAAGTTGCTTATGGTGGCTACACCTTCACCATGGACACGGCGAACGAAAAGACAACCCGCGACGCCTGGGAAGCCTTCACGCAAAGCCAGGCGTACCGCTGCCCCCGGGCCAATGCGCCTTGCTTCCGCCCTGACGAAGCGCCCGGCGCCCTCATTCAACGCGGCGGCCAGGTATTTGTTAACACCTATTGGCCGGTCGACGTGCCCCGCAAAGTTGGGGACGCGACGCCGTTCCTTGACCATTTGCGCCGGGTGCTCCCTGACGAGCGCGACCGCTTGATTCTCCTCAGCTACATGGCCGCATGCGTGCAACACAAGGGGATTAAATTCCAATGGGCACCCTTGCTGCAAGGCGTCGAAGGGAACGGCAAAACCTTGTTCACCCGTTGCGTTGCGGAAGCCGTGGGGCGCCGGTACGTGCATTGGCCGAAGGCTTCCAAACTGGCCGCGCAGTTCAATAGCTGGATGCTGGGCAAAGTCTTCTATGGCGTTGAGGATATCTATTTACCGGACAGCCGGGCGGAAGTCTTTGAGGAATTGAAGCCGATGATTACCGGCGGCGACGGCCTTGAGATTGAAGGCAAGGGCGTCGACCAAATCTCCGCGGACGTGTGCGGCAATTTCATGCTCAACAGCAACCATAAAGACGCGGTACGCAAGACGCAAAACGACCGCCGTATTTGTACCCTCTTCTCAGCTCAACAACAGGCGGCCGACCTTACGCGGGACGGCATGGTCGGGGATTACTTCCCCAAGCTGTACGATTGGCTCAGGGCGGACGGTTACGCCATCGTGTCGGAGCTTTTGCACACCTTCCCAATCCCGGATGATTACAACCCGGCAACGAAATGCCAGCGCGCTCCGGCTACCAGCTCGACCGCTGAGGCTATCGAGGCCAGCACGGGCGGCATTGAGCAAGAAATTGTCGAAGCCGTCGGCCAGGGGCTCCCGGGCTTTTGCGGCGGCTGGATTTCCTCTATCCAACTCGACCGCCTCCTTGAGCGCTTGGGCGCCGGCCGCCGTGTCACGCACTCCAAGCGCCGGGAAATGCTCAAGGCCATGGGTTACGAATTTCACCCAGCATTGCACGACGGGCGGGTGAATAATCTAGTTCTTCCGGACGGAGGAAAGCCGCGCTTATTCTGCAATGTGGCCGCCGCTGACTTCCACATTCAAGGCGCCGGAGAGGCCGCCAAGGCTTACGAGCGCGCCAACAATGCGCGGGCCGGCGTCCCCTTCCCGTTGCAAGGAGTGGCCCATGCTTGAGCGCCGACAGCCTCACACGCACGCAACATGCGGCTTTTGCATGAGGCCTAATATCATCCGGTCGCAACCGCACGAGGAGCGCGCCGGTCAACCTATTTGCCCGGAGTGCTTGGAGGATTGGGCGCGATGCTTTCCCGCTCCGACGCCCGTGCAATTTGTGTTGACACTAGATAAATAATTTATCTATAATACAACCGTAGTCCTTACAAACAACCCGGAGCGTATACCATGAAAATCGAAATCAAAAGCCACTTTGATCTTGAAATACTTTTCTCACACGAGTGCACCGACAACACCCTCGCCATTACGTTGGCCGTTGCGGTAAACGCGAAAACGAACCTGTACCGCGCGAACCTGCGCGGCGCGAACCTGCGCGGCGCGGACCTGCGCGGCGCGGACCTGTACGGCGCGAACCTGGGGGACGCGAACCTGCGCGGCGCGAACCTGCGCGGCGCGAACCTGCGCGGCGCGAACCTGGGGGACGCGAACCTGGGGGACGCGAACCTGCGCGACGCGAACCTGCGCGACGCGGACCTGCGCGGCGCGGACCTGGGGGACGCGAACCTGCGCGGCGCGGACCTGCGCGGCGCGGACCTGGGGGACGCGAACCTGCGCGGCGCGGACCTGCGCGGCGCGGACCTGTACGGCGCGGACCTGCGCGGCGCGAACCTGCGCGGCGCGGACCTGTACGGCGCGAACCTGCGCGGCGCGAACCTGGGGGACGCGAACCTGCGCGGCGCGGACCTGCGCGGCGCGGACCTGCGCGGCGCGGACCTGTACGGCGCGGACCTGGGGGACGCGAACCTGCGCGGCGCGAACCTGGGGGACGCGGGTAAGTTGACGGGCGACCGTCCGTATTTCGCGGTTGGCCCAATCGGTTCGCGGCAAGACGTTTTAGCAGCATTTCTCACGGAAAAGGGCGTCTACCTTCGTGCCGGTTGCTTCTTCGGGACCGTGGAAGAGTTCCGGGACAAACTGCAAGGGGAACACGGCGACAACGTGCATGCCGTTGAATACCGGGCCGCCCTGGTGCTGGTAGAAGCCCATTACAACGCTTGGCCGGCTACTGTGAAATCCTGAACAACTTTATAGGCCCCTTAATTGGGGCTTTTTCTTGTTGACATAGATAAATAATTTATCTATAATTCGTTCATCAACTCAAGGAGCGGCGAACATGGCAACAGCAAACAGCACCCCGATTACCAAAACCACCGAAGGCGGCGTCGACTACTTCACCGCAACCCGGGCCGGCGTTGAGTATTGCGCCTATTTCATGGCGTCCGCTGGCAAATGGTTTGTCGCATCGCACCGCCTGGCGCTGGGCCGTCATGATGGCGGCGGCAAGTATTACGACCGCGTCGAAGATTGCAAAGCCTTTGCCGCCCTTCCGACACTCTTGAGCATGGGGGCGCTGTGACTACCGTTTATCCGTCCCGGGCCGGCGGGTTCCCCCCGGCTTCGTTCCTGACCTTTGCGGAAGCCCTCTACTACATTCGGACGCTCCGGCCGACGTGTGGCATTTGCACTTGCCCGGCGGGCTCCTATGCAATGCACTACCGCGACACAATTACCCGTTGACATAGATAAATTATTTATCTATACTTCATTCATCAACTCAACGGAGCGCAACCAAATGTACAACGCCTTCAACTTCGCCAATAAATGCCGCAAGGCTTCCGACGACTTTTCGACCAACAGCATCGGTCGCCCCATTGATTGGTTTAAGTGCTACACAATTGAAGTTGAAGCGGCCGATGCTTGCGGCGTTGCACTGAAAGCCGCTATCCGTAGCAAGGAGCCAGCTTATGTGGTGCGGGAGTGGCAAGAAGCGGTCGATCTTCATCTGGCGTTCGCGTCGGCTGCTAAGGCGCACCTATGAGCTACCGCGAGAAAGACATAAAGCATGAGGCCCACGGGGGCCGCTATTGGGTCTTGGATACTGGCAAAGCCTATGCCGTCATGGTTGTGGGCGTGACCCATAGCACTAGCGACAGCGCCTACGAACGCACCACGGACGGCTTAAGTATTGCGGTCGCCCGTTGCAACTACCTGGCCGCCAGGCGGGTCGACACGCACCTTTGACATTAGCGGCCACACGGAGCCCCGCCAAGGGCTCCCGGGGCTACTTGAAGGACATAGGGGGCGTCGAGTCTACGATATCGCCCGCAGCAATCGCCTGGCCAACATTCAGGGCAATTTGGGCATTCAAGTCGATATGAAACGTGGGCGTAACGGCCGCGACCGCCTCCTTGGCGATAAGCCGCAGCATCGCCACATCGTCGTCGTGACAATAGAAAGAGTAGAGCGCCTGGCCTGATGATGGGTGGCGGTCAGTTGGCGCCCGCTCCGGGTCGACGTCCGTCATGCTCAAGCACGGGTAACGCAAGTTTGCTAGAGCGAACGCCGCGGCCGCAACTTGTTCACGTACCTTCGGGACAATACGAACCTTGACCAGAACCAAACTTGATTTCGCGTCAGTTTTCACCTTCAATGCGCTAGAAGTTTCCGCCAATCTGGATTCCCTAAGTTTAGCGGTGTTGGAATCTGCAGAAATCCTATGCCCGTTAATACATTCATAGCAAGTTCCTGACTGTACGTAGCGATATGTAATATGTCCGTTTTTGCATGGAGTCCCGGTGAAATAAGTATTCTCACCGTCGAACATCGCTTGCTTCCGAGTTTTAATGTCCATCATATGCCCCTTATGTGATTGAGTGGTTAGAATATCATATAAATATAGGGAAAACAAGTACCCCGTAACTCATTACCCGCAGCCGTTCAAGTTCTACGGTATACAGCAATGTGTATATTACTATATACGATAGTACTATCCACTATAGTAATATACATGGGTCTAGGGTGTACAGCGTTTTATTATTACAGTGTATCGGGGTATATATAGAGTAGACTATTGATTATAAAGGGTAATTTTTACACAACCCCGTATTTACCCCTTAAAATTGACAGGGTGAAACCCGTCGTCGCCCTCGTTGTGGTTGCTTCTTGTGGCCGCCAGGGGCTAGAATCTAGTCACTATGAGCCTGACACCTAAACAACGCCGATTCGTGAACGAGTATTGCGTCGATGAGAACGCGACGCAGGCCGCCATTCGCGCCGGATACTCCGAAAACGGAGCCGGCCAGCAAGCCCATTTACTATTGAAAAATATTAATATAGCGGAGGCGATCAAAGAGCGCATGGAAGAATTGGCCGTCGCGGCAAGCATCACGCCCGAATGGGTCGTCGGCCAATGGGCGGCCATCGCTCAATCAAACCCGAACGACATTGTTCAGGTCCGCCGAACCTGTTGCCGGCATTGCCATGGTTTCGGGAATCAATACCAATGGACGGAAGCGGAATACAGCGCCGCCGTCGACCGTGCTGTGGATTCCGGCAAGCCCGCCCCCGACGGCATGGGCGGCTTTGGGTTCAACCCGAACGCGGCGCCCGCGGCCGATTGCCCGGAGTGCGGCGGCCTGGGGATTGAAGACGTCCACGTCGCGGATACTCGCAAACTCCGCGGCCCTGCAAAGGTGCTTTATGCTGGCGCCGAACGGACCCGCAACGGCATCAAGATTCACATGCGGGACAAGGACGCCGCGGTCGTCAACCTGGCCCGTTACCTGGGGATGATGCAGCCGGATAAAATAATCGCCATGTCTCCGAATGTTAATGTTACACTGTCCGCCGACGACCTGACTGACGAACAACTGGCGGCGGTTATAAATGAAGTTACCGGAGAAAAATCAAGCGAATGACTTTTACGTCTACCTGCATTTGCGGGCCGACGACGGCATGCCGTTTTATGTCGGAAAAGGTCGTAAAAATCGAGCGTGGTTCACTCATGGGCGTAATGTCCACTGGCAAAGAATTGTCGCGAAGCACGGCCTGATCGTGGAGATACTCAAGGACTCCATGAGCGAATCAGACGCATTTGAATTTGAAAAATCAACGATTCTTCTGCTTGGTCGCGGGTTTCTTTGCAATTTCACCGATGGCGGCGAAGGTATGTCGGGGAACGTCAAATCTGCCGAAACTTTAGCTAAACTTCGGGCGTCGTTGATCGGTAGGCGGCATAGTGAAGCGACTAAAGCCTTGATTGGTGCGAAAAGCAAAGGTCGAACAGTTTCGGAGGAAACCCGCCGCAAGCTGTCTGCCGCAAACCTTGGGCTATTTCCGAGTGGAGAAACCTTGGAGAAACGTTCGGTGGCGTTGCGCGGCCGTAAGTTTTCAAACGAACATCGGGCCAAAATATCGGCGGCACTCACCGGCCGCAAATGCTCACCAGAACATACGGAAAAGGCGGCGGCCGCGTGCCGCGTGGCGGTACGATGCTCGAATGGAATGCGCTTCGGAAGCGTGAAATGGGCGTCCGATTGGTTGCGCCAAAACGGGTTCCCGAAGGCGATCCCGTCGAACATTTCGCAATGCTGCAAAGGTAAGGTTCGCACGGCGTATGGTTTCAGATGGAGCTACGATGCTACCGACGAAGCGTGAAGCCGCGGCCGAACTGCTACGGCGTAGGGAAGCCAGGCGGCAACTAGCCGCCTATATCAATTTCACTTCCCCGAAGTACAAGCAAAGCGGCTTTAGTGCGTCGGTATGCGCCGCCCTCGACATGTTCTTGGATGACATGCAAGCGGGCAAGCGGCCCGTTCTGATTTTGCAGGCCCCGCCCCAGCACGGGAAGTCGGAAATTGTTAGCCGGAAGCTGCCCGCCTATATCTTGGGGCGCTTCCCGGATTGGCGGGTCGGCGCCGCGTCCTATTCGGACGAACTGGCAAACGCCATGGCCCAAGACGTGCGGCGCAACCTGGCCGACGACCGGCATCGCAAGCTATTCCCCCAGCCGGCCGAAAAACGCCGGTATGACGTCAACCGAACCGGAGAATTTACGGCGCCCGGCGGCGCTGGCGGCTATCTTGGCGTCGGTGTGGGCGCCGGCCTGACGGGACGCCCGGTCGACATTGGCATCATTGACGACCCGGTAAAGAACGAAAAGGAAGCCTTGTCGCCCACGGTCAAGGAAGGGCATTGGAATTGGTATCAAACCGTATTCACGACCCGGCTATCGGAGAACTCCGGGCAAATCATCATGGCGACCAGTTGGGCGGAAGACGACTTACCCGCCCGCATCTGCAAGCATTTCAACGGCGACCCGCGGCTTACTGTGTTGCGCTTCCCGGCAATCAACTTGCCCGGAGAGGTTGGCTATAACCCGAACTTGCCGCAAGGCCCATTGGTTCCGGAACTTAAAAGCCTGGCATTCCTGCAAGAAGTCAAAAGCCTGTTTAGCGACTACTGGTGGTCGGCCATGTACCAGCAAAGCCCCCGGGCGCTGGGCGGCAACGTCTTCAAGGAAGAAGGCATACGCTACTATCTGCCCAAGGATTTGCCGGCCAAGTTCGACAAGGTTATCGCCAGCCTCGACGCTACATTCAAGGATACAGATGGAACTGATTTTGTCGTGTTCCAGGTTTGGGGCAAACTTGGGGCAAATTCGTACCTTCTGGAACAGTCTCGCGCCCGCATGAGTTTTACAAAAACAATTTCGGAAGTTGTCAGGCTCAAGCGCGATCACCCTAGAATTCGTCAGTTTTACGTTGAAGATAAAGCGAACGGGCCGGCCGTCATTGACGCACTAAAGGGAATTGTGTCGGGATTGATTCCGGTCGAGCCTGACGGCTCAAAGCTGGCAAGGGCGCACGCGGTTACTCATGTATGGGAAGCGGGGAACGTGTGGATTCCACATCCGGAGCTTGCGCCATGGGTCAAAGACCTAGTCGCAGAGTTGACGGCGTTCCCGGCTGCCGCTAATGACGACCAGGTTGACGCGATGACTCAGGCGTTGCGTCAGTTATACCCGCTGTTCAACAAGCTGAAAATTAGCCAAGAAGCACTTAACAAGGCCATGGGCAGATAACGCCCGCGGCTGTACAATGCCCAATAATTTACCCGGAGCGTCGACCATGGCCCCAGCGTTGAAACGAAACCAAGAGAAAGCCCCGGCGGCCAAGAAGTCCGGCGGTTTGCGTCGTGCAGCGAACAAGGCCAAGGAAGGCGCCAGCCCCGCGAAGTCCTACACCTTCCCGGTAAAGCCCCCGGAACTCATGCCCGGCGTCGCCCCGGCTGGTGTGGCTGTCCCCGTCATGAGCATGGACGCCAACCCCTACACCTTCGCGGCCCAACAGTTCCCCGGCGGCGGCTTCCCTGGCTTCGCGTACCTGTCCCAACTGGCAACCCGCGCCGAATTCCGGCAAATGGCTTCCGCGCTGGCGACGGAGTTGACCCGGGAATGGCTGGAATTCACCAGCAAGCAAGACGACGACACGGACAGCGCCGAAAAAATCAAATTGATTGAAGCCGAATTTAAGCGGCTCAACGTGCGGGCGGCAATCCAAACGGGCGCGGAGCATGATTGTTACTTCGGGCGGGCGCAAATCTTCCTTGAGATTGACGGCGCTGACCGCGGCACCCCGCTTATCTTGGACCCCCGCACGGTCAAGAAAGGAAGCCTTGCCCGCATCGTCCCGGTCGAAGCCGTGTGGACAACCCCGGCCGGCTATAACGCCTTGGACCCCGTGGCGCCGGACTTCTACAAGCCGTCCAAGTGGTTCATGCTGGGCCAAGAGGTTCACGCGTCCCGCCTGATGACGGTCGTAACGCGCCCGCTCCCGGACATTCTGAAACCGGCTTTCAACTTCGCCGGCATGAGCCTTTCCCAGCTTGCGGAGCCCTACGTCGACAACTGGCTCCGCACGCGTCAAAGCGTTGCGGACCTGATTAACAATTTCAGCACGACGGCGCTTGCCACAAGCATGGACCAGATTTTGCAAGGGGATGACGACGGCGTCGACCTGCTGAATCGGGCGGACCTCTTCACGGCCACGCGGAGCAATAAGGGCTTGATGCTCTTAGACAAAGAGCGGGAGGAATTGGTACAAGTCAATACCCCGCTATCCGGCCTGCATGAACTCCAAGCCCAAAGCCAAGAACAAATGTGCAGCGTGTCCCGCATGCCGGCCATTGTGTTGACGGGTATCTCCCCCAGCGGCTTGAACGCTTCCAGCGACGGCGAAATCCGGATTTTTTACGATTGGATTGCCGCCCAACAAGAAGCCCATTGGCGGGAGCCGTTGGAAGTAATCTTGAAGGCCGTACAGCTTTCGTTATTCGGGGAAATCGACCCGGATATCGGCTTTACCTTTACCCCGCTGTACCAAATGACGCCGGCCGAAGAATCGGACATTAGGGCGAAGGACGGCGTAACGGATTGCGCGTATGTGGCCGCCGGCATCCTTGACCCCAGCGAAGTGCGGGACCGCCTGGCGAAAGACCCGAACAGCGGCTATATGGGCTTGGACGCCGACGCGGTAATCGTGCCCCCGGCGCCCGCCCCCGGCGAAGAGCCCCCGGCCGGACTTGAAGACAAAGGGTTGACCGATAGCGTTTGATTGTACATTCTAATTGCGGTACAATTTTGGTATGAAAAACAAACCACAATTAGAATTTTACGTTTACCTCCATTTCAGAAGCGACGACGGGTTGCCGTTTTATGTCGGCAAAGGTCGAGCAAATCGAGCATGGAGAACGGACGGCCGAAGCGTTCAATGGAATCGAATAGTCGCAAAGCACGGGTTAAAAGTTGAAATCTTAAAGACCGGTCTTTCCGAAATTGACGCGTTTGAATTGGAGAAATCGACCATTCTCACTTTGGGGCGGGGGTTTCTTTGTAATCACACTGACGGCGGCGAAGGGGTTGCCGGGTGGGAACCGAGCGACGAAACTAAAGCCAGAATGGCGGCGGCACAACTTGGTCGCAAGCATTCGGACGCGTCGAAAGCAAAAATGGGGCTTGCGTTTAAGAAATCTGTTTATTGCTCAAACGGCATGAAGTTTGACGGAGCGGGCGACGCTGCGAAATTTGTATCCGGCAAAGCTAGTGTAATTTCACGATGCGCTGCCGGTTTACGTAAAAGTGCATACGGCTTGGCTTGGTCTTACTCAGACTTTCCGAAATGCGACCTTTTGGAAATAGATAAAGTCAGGCGCGCAAACCAATCTAAAGCAAAGATCGGTTTGCCGGCCAAAAATAGAATTGCTGTTGTTCGTTCTGACGGGCTTGTATATCCCAGCGCTACGGCCGCGTGTGACTTTATGAAAACCGTCGGTCATCCGAAAGCTGCGGTTTCTGCAATCACCGCATGCTGTCGAGGAAAAAGGAAATTGGCGTATGGATACTCGTGGAAATATGAAAAATAACGAAAAAGTGGTGCGAAGTACCCATGCAAATCGAGGCGTTGAGGCGAAATACAGCAAGGCCCTGCTGCGCATGATTGCCGAAATGCACGGGTCGGTCGAATACTGGCTTACGGCCGCCTATCGCAAAGACCCGCCCCGCATGCTGGCGCTGGTTGAGCAAGCGCAAGACGCGGCGCCGTCGGCCAAGATCAAAAAGATTTTGGACGAACTGGCCCGGCGCTGGATTGCCAAGTTTGACGATTGGGCGCCCAAGATTGCCGAAGCCTACTTGCAAGGCATGTTCAAGACCAGCGACAGCGCCATGCGCCAGGCGTTGAAGGATGCGGGGTGGACGGTTGAATTCAAGATGACGCCGGCAATCCGCGACGCCTTCAATGCTTCTCTTGAAGAAAACGTCGGCTTGATTCGGTCCATTCCCGAAAAATACTTGCAACAGGTAGAAGGCGTCGTGATGCGGTCATACAGCGCCGGCCGTGACCTGGCGACGATGGTCAAAGACCTAAAGCAACTTTACCCCGCGGCCAGCCATCGGGCCGAACTGATAGCCCGGGACCAATCGAATAAGGCGAACGCCGTCGTCAACCGGGCAAGGCAAATGGAACTTGGGATTGTGAGCGGAAAGTGGATGCACTCGCACGCTGGGAAGAATCCTAGACCGTCACACGTCGCCGCGAATGGGAAGGAATTCAAAATCGCAGAAGGTTGCCTGATTGATGGTGAAATGATTCTCCCCGGTGAACTCATAAATTGCCGGTGTACTTGGCGGCCGGTTTTACCAATTTGAAGTAACCTTGCGTCTACGAATGAAATAGCGTCATAATCCGAAACATGCCTACGTTGACCGAAAAGACTTGCTCCGACTGCAAACAGATCAAACCTGTTTCGGCATTCAGTCGTCGCGCAAAATCGCTTGACGGTCTACAGCAAAAATGCAAGGTTTGTTGCGCCGCGTTAAAAAAGGACTGGCTGGCAAAGATGACGGAAGTCCACGTTGACCATGTGGTTCCGCTGAAATCTAAGTTTGTTTGCGGCTTGCATGTGCCGGCAAATCTTGAGATTATTGCCAAGTCTGATAATTTGGCTAAAAGCAATCGTGTTTGGCCGGGAATGCCGTAATGCCTATTCTTCGTCTAGCTCTCGATAAAAGCGCCCGCGTGGTCGATGCCGACGGTCGACTGCATGTGGGAAAATCGCACATATCAAAAGCTCAAATTTCGCCGTATTACGGCAAGGAAATTCCGGGCTATGAAGCCTTGGGCCTGGCGGCGGATAAGGTTTACCGCCTGCTCCGTGACCCCGTGGAATTGGAGCGGGCCGCCCCCACTTTCGCACGCCTCCCCGTTCTTTCGAAGCATGTGCCCGTTACCGTTGAAGCCCCGCGGCCAGATTTGGTCGTCGGCGCCATCGGTTCCGAAATCACTTTTACGCCCCCGTATCTCGACGCCGACCTGTGTGTTTGGGACGCGACCGCCATAGCGGGCATTGAAACTGATAAAGTACGAGAATTATCCTGTGCTTATCGTTATGTACCTGTTATGGAGCCCGGCGAATTTGAAGGCCAGCCCTACGACGGGCGCATGACGGAAATACAGGGCAATCACCTGGCACTTGTGGAAACTGGTCGTGCCGGGCCTGACGTAGTTGTCTCGGATAGTGCTGAAGAAATTCAATGGCACAGGATCGCCGCGCTGAAGGCTAAGTACAAAACGCCGAGAGACGCAATAACCGCTCTCGGTTTAGATGAGCAACTGCTGTATGATGTTGTGGCGGTCAGCACTTTGGCCGTCGACGCAAACCCTTTTATACTCAAGGAATCCGCCATGAAAATGAGCAAGCTGGGCAAAGCCCTCTTTGCGGCATTGTGCGCGGCCTCTCCTGTGCTTGCGGCGGATTCCGCCTTGCCGGCGCTGGTAGGCACTGCCAACCGCAAGACCTTCAAGAAGGACGACGTTAAGGCCAAGCTCCTGGCCCTCGACGCGTCCATCGACTCCAATCAACTCGACGCCGTTCTCGACGCAATTCTGGACGTGGAGCAAGACCCGAAGCCGGTCGAAACCCCGGCCGCCGCCGCGGACGAATCGCCAGCCGACAAGCTCCGCGCCCTTCTGGCCGGCAAGGTTGACGACGCTACGCTTGAAGCCGCTTGCGGTCTTCTGGCTACTCCGG